>Ga0075441_10000940_pt1 | contig 14407 bp, 19 predicted proteins | sample CoawatmetaG00DNA_FD_71582 | JGI IMG/M metagenome (GOLD analysis project Ga0075441, IMG submission 71582) | Marine microbial communities from the West Antarctic Peninsula - Coastal water metaG002-DNA | ecosystem: Environmental > Aquatic > Marine > Coastal | place: Atlantic Ocean: West Antarctic...
AGCCTTTTCAGTTTTACTAAAACGTTGCCGCGTCACCGATGGTAATAATTCAGATGGACGCGTTGACCGTTCCATATTAAACTTCCAAGTCAGGTTTGGAAAATATTGGTTTTTGACATTTTGAAGACCCGGTAGAAAACGTAAGTTCGCCTCTTCTCGACTTGGTGCTATGACAGACACGACGACATTTGTAGAGTTTAGGATATTTCTGACCGTCCCTTCTTCACGGGCCTTACTCGATATACGCTTGCGTTTTGGTTTTACAGCTTTTATATTATTTGATGGAATATGTGATAGTCGTTGAATGATATAATCGCTACTATAGTTTCTGTATTTTGCGTTTTCTCTGAAAGGTACACGTTTACCGGGTGTCACTGTGTAGACATACGTATTGAATGTCACGTGTGTCTGTCTTGGTTCAAGACGTCGTTGTTCACGAACTGGAAGAGAAAGCGCTGGTTTGGTGCTCACTGCGCCAAAATGTTGACATCCGGCAACAAGGTATGTCCCCGGACCGCCCTTATTGACGATGTATTCTAGACTGTACTTTGCCGAATTGGATGTACCTGATCGTGTGTTTTGTGGGATATTTAAGATTCGACGGGTGGAGTTACCCGGTCCGTGTTTAATAGCGATTACCTCATCAGGGTTTTTCGGTCTGAAAATATTGGCGCGTGGTAGCTTATACACCCCGTGCACGAGAGAATTCTTCACGGTCGCCGTTGGTGAATTGTAATTATCCATTGATAAAACTACATCGGGGACTGGCTGACCCGGGCGTCCATCAAATACAGTTGTCAAAACTTTCATATTTTTTGGGCGGTTTTGGTAAGGTGTCTGAAGAACGTTGATAATTTCTGTTTTTGGTAAAGAAGATAAACGAACATACCGAGAATTATTGTAGAATGATTCACCACACGTTCCCAATAATACAATACGTACTCTGGGTGGAAGTGGGAATGTTTTACCTGTATTGACACCTTTACTGTGTCCTAATACTGCGAATACATTACGATTCATTAGAGATTTGAGTTATATTATAGTTAATATAACAAAAAAAAATGGCTGTGATAAGAGTGTATGCTGATGGTATATATGACTTGTTCCACTACGGACACGCGCGGTCTCTGGAACAGATCAAAAATGAGTTATTCACTGGCGGGGAGAAAGTCCACCTCATTGTCGGGTGTTGTAGCGACGAGGTGACGCACAACCGAAAGGGTCATACGGTTCTCGCAGACTGGGAGAGGTACGAGTCGTTGAGACATTGTCGGTGGGTGGACGAGGTGATCAAGGACGCACCGTGGGATTTGACTGAAGAGTTTTTGACCAAGCACCGGATTGATTGGGTTGTCCACGACGACGAGGGGCAGTACTCCTATGACCTAGTTAAATCACTTGGCAAATTCAAACGGACCACCCGAACTCCGACGGTGTCATCGACTGACATTATCAATCGGATCCTGCAGAACTACAACCTGTACATTATCCGCAACCTACAGCGGGGTTTTACGCGACACGACCTCGGGGTGTCCTTCCTCAAGGACAAGGAGCTGATGGTACGCATCCAGTTCGAGAAACTCAGAGACGAATTTATGCAGAGTAAATTCGTCAAAAAGAAAAAGATGTGGTACTACAAATGGAGGAACACCCTACGAAATTTAATATTGGGTTACGAAACCGTGGCGTTTTCTATTCGGTAGGATTAACAGATACTCGACTCCGAGAACATATCAATACACCCTTGTACTACTATGATAACTTTGAGGACACCGACATCATCACTGACGACGACACGGCGGTGTACTCCTCCAGCGGCGCGGATGATGGGTACGGGATGATTCGGATTGGCGATATGAGACTCGATATTGATCAGTTGGCATCGGAATATATTCAGACGTTGATGACTAATGGTACGGACGTCAATGTGTCAGCGAACAGTGAGTTTCAGCTCCAAACCGGGGGTGTAGAGCTGCTGATTGATGCAATCGCAATGGTAGTTATCGGGTTCACTTTCGTTAAAGTACTCATCTGGATGATAACCAAATTAATAAAATGTAGTGACCGACGACGTCTCGTTAGTCGCTACACCAAAGATGACACACAATGTACTATATGTCTGGATGATGTTGAGTACGGTACCAGAGCAATCACCCTCGAGTGTGATCACGTATTTCACGCTCATTGTATCACGCAATGGCTTGACACCGCCCGTCGGTGTCCAAACTGTAACCAAACGACTTCTATTTAGTAACTTCTTCCTCCACGCGTTTTAGATTTAATTTTATACGCCTCTATAAATGCGGGTGTAGGAACGCCTGGTAGAATAGGAGGCCCGGGTGGCACTGGTGGTCCGGGTGGTCCCGGTGGTCCGGGTGGCACTGGTGGTCCGGGTCCGGGTGGTCCCGGTGGTCCCGGTGGTCCGACTGGTCCGGCTGGCCCGGGTGAAGGGGGATACCACGGACGCCGACGTCTACGCCCACCCCAACCACCAAACCATTGCGGTTCACGGTTGTCCAAAATCACTGTTTTTTCATTTTCTGTATCTTGACTGCCGAATACAAAAAACCCAATAATCACTACAAGTAGAACGAATAGCAGTGTATTATTATTATTGTTTCTGTAAGCCATATTTTTATTATACTATTAAACATATATTTAAAAAAAAAGTCAAATAATATAAGTAAAAATGGTTATTTTTATAACAAAGGAACGATGTATTGTCGCGACACTTACGATGGTAACCGATATGATTCTTGCAAAAATTATGAAACCGACAATGTTTACAAGAATTTTGATGCATATCCCGATTGGATCATTGGGATCTTACCTGATATATAAACGACCCACTCACGGGTTGGTGTATATGTTCCTGCTCGCGGTCTATCAAATCCTCGAGTTTTGTTCTAACCCTAAATTTGACAAAAGTTGGGTGGATGTGGAGGGTTACCTCGTCGGATTTACTTCGGCGACCCTTTTTTCGATTTATCTTGACGCGTATTCGGAGACTTCTGGGGGGCACTCGCAACTTGTGGCTGCCGAAGTATAGTACTTCGCCGAGGCGACGGCGGTGCGTACAGTTGTAGCTGTATATTGAGAATGGCGCTGTTCAGTGCCCTCGCTTCCCTGAACAGTTTGCGCATTTCGGCTTGTTTTTTGATTGATGGCGACGATCTGGTAAAACGAGCTCCCACATTCCGACCGGCTATAGACCGCACGGTGTACTCATTGTTTTTTATATTCAAAGGGTTATTCGCGGGTTTGTACTTCAGTTTTTTAAGTGTATTGATGTACCGGTTCATATTCTCTTTGCGTAGGGCATTTTCACCGAATTGGATTCGTTTTGTCACGAGATTCTTACCACCTTTGATACGATGCTGAACGACGTAACTCCTGATACCACGGATTGTGTCGTTATTGTTCATTACAAACTCACCCTCGTTGAACGCCTGACACGCGTAGATGACGAAGGTTGTCGGCGTTCCCGGTGTATGAAATTTATTCACCAGCTGTTTGAGAGTGTACGCGTCTGTGCCCTTGTTGTTCGACGGTCGTTTAATCGGGACCATACTGTTGTTCTTGGCCTTACGGATTTCCTCTGCTGTGTTGAAGGTGATTCGATGGTTTTTAGTTCGCCGCGGAAGGAAAGGCAATGGGATGCGGTAAACACCGGATAGTAAGTTGTTGGTCTTCCCAGTATTTGGATTCAGATTTGACATTTCGTAGAGCGGGTTCGCGACTTTTTTTTTCCCGTCGCCGATCACCTTCTTTAACGGCAACTTCAGATTCTTCAGCGTATTAAAATTGTAAATGAGGTCGGTGTACTCTTTGGCGTCGAAGAAGCACCTGCCCATTTTCCCGAGTTTGATGAGTGTGACGCCTTTCGGTAGAACGAAACGCGGTGCGGACTTTTCAGAATTTGAATGTGCTAAGACTGCAATTGGTGACATCCTCTTAATTAATTAAACCAAAAGAAATTTAATTAATAATGGGAGGAGGACCCCGTCGTCCACGCATTGGGGATACCGGTGATCGGCCCGCGACCGGTGACACTTATCGCGGCAGCCGGATTGAATTGGACACCGGGCCAGCCTTCGACCGACTCCGAATGAAACGCACCCTGGATTCGCGGCGGGTCACCGAGATTGGGGACCGTGTCGTTTCCATACAGTTCACCACCGAACTTGTATGAGCTCCCGACACCGCCTTCTGGGAGAAATCCCTCCCGGCAACCACATCCACCGGAGCAGCCGCCACCACCACCCATCGTAGTACCACCGAAAATCATCAGGACTACAAACATCAGAGTCAAAATAAGGTACGCTTTCATTTCAATTTTATTTTAGACTAAATAAAATAAAATTGCAAGAAGACATAATATGTTTGGAGAGGTTGGCAAAACGTTTGATCCCGTGAAAGCTGTTCTGATTAAAAACGAAGAGGTCGAGGAGATAGAGCTGAACATCACCGGTAAAAAAAATCAGATATTCAAAATTTTGAAAGGTCCGCCGACCTTTATCGGACAATTCCACGAACTGGACGTTGTTATTATGAAATGTCGTGAGTCTATATTTGAACTCGAGATAAATACACACGTGCTACCGCCACCGTTTCACAATGAAATAACGCACGGTTCGATCTTGATGGTTCGAATGGATGAGAATTCTGACCCGAAAGATTTTACTCTTCACGAGTACTTTGAATGGGTGTCCACGCATTTCCCTGGAGAACCGCCGTCGAGTATTTCATAGAAATGACAAAGTGGAGCTGTGCCCAGTTGAGGAGCTGATCTTTTGGCAGTACGGCGTCCTTCATCGGGTTGTCATTGATTTCCCCGAGGAGATCGCATTGCTGACCATTGGATATCTTTGACATCACTTTGACGGTGAGCCGCTGGAGCCATTTGACGTGTGCATTGTCTGCGCAGTCAAAATTGTCAACAAATGCACGTTCACCGATATCCATATCCATTGTTTGTTTGTTTGTTATTTAGATTGCCTGTGTATTGTTTAAGTATCGCGCACTTGGATCTGGGTCGGTTTCATCGGTCCATCTGGGTCGCCAGATTTCACTGATGAGATGGTCGTGGACACCCACCCCGAATATGTCCCAGAACAGGTGTCGGTACAAGGCTTCCTCCTTTGTCGTGGGTGTGTTGTGATCTCCCGCCTTCACTTTGATATCCTCAAACATTTGATCCGTCACGAAAATGTCCGCGTACCCTTTGATCTTATCTACCCACGAGTGTCCCACCGCATCGCTGAATGCATCCTTCTGACGCCACAGGATGTCCAAGGGGAGGAGGTCACCCCCCGTGAATTCTGACCGAAGAATCCACTTTTCGATATCACCCTTCTTGAATTTGAGTCGCTGGTCGATGGTCATCACGTGGTCGACCAAATCGCGGTCCAGAAAGGGTACTCTCACCTCCAATCCGTGTGCAGCAGTGCAGCGGTCCGCGCGGAGAACATCGTACTGGTGGAGCAGCCGGATCCTGCGAGTGTTTTCGTAGAAAAAGTCTTCTGTGGACGGCGCGTTTTTGAAATATAGGTATCCACCGAAGAGTTCATCGCTCCCTTCGCCCGATAGGATAACCTTACAGTCTGTATTTTCGCTAATGTATTTGGACAGCAGCCACATCGGAACGCTCGCTCGGATCGTGGTCGTATCATACGACTCCAGACTCCGAATGACATTCCTCAGATTTTTGATCCCTTCTGCCGGTGTGAAGTGCACCTCGGTATGGTCGCTGTTTATCCACTTCGCCATTGTGCGAGCCGCTTTACAGTCTGGCGTGTCCGGTCCGAGCCCGATCGAAAAGGTCTTGAGCTTGGTTCCGGGTGGCGTCAGTCGTGATCCGATGGCAGTCACCAGACTGCTATCCAGACCACCCGATAGGAAATAGCCCACCGGGCGTTCGGTGTTTGATACACGACGGCTCACCGCCTCCGTAAATACATCCCGGATAACATTACTGTGTGACACCGACGACGGGTTGTACCACCAGTAGGTTTGGTAGTAGCAAATAAACTGATCCAATTTGGAATCGTAAAAGTGTCCCGGTGGAAAAATGTGAACTTTTGAACCCTCGAAGTTGGCATGGAGGACTTTCATCTCGCTGGAAAATGCGATGACGGTGCCATTTCGGGTGTAGAAGAGTGGACGAACGCCATATGGGTCACGCGTCGCGAGAAGCTTTGTGCCGTCATAATAACAGATGGCAAACACGCCGCGAATAAGGTTCGATACGATCTCAATACCGTGCTGTTGAATGAGCGGGATCAGACAGGCACAGTCACTCGCGGCATCCACTTTGGAATTGACCTGATGATGGTACAATTCCTTGTGGTTATATACTTCACCGTTACACATCAGGGAAGTTTTACCCTCTTCGGGATCGATGAATGGCTGGGATCCGTCGGTCGAGACGTCGTTGATACTCAAACGGGTGAACTCCATATAGCATCGACCGTCTGCGGACTGGTGCGTCTTGAACTCATCCGGACCGCGGTGCTTGAGAAGTCCAGGCTGCTGATGGTGGAGGTGGTTCGTTGTGGTGTTGTTGGAGGAGGCATCAAAAATACACAATATGCCGCACATTCTGTTTATTTTTACTTGCGCGTGATTCTTTTAATTTATAGAAATGATGGGTTATTCAAATCAAACGAAAACGCCGCGCACGGATGTCTCGCTGTGGACAGTGTCGGAAGAAAGGTATCCACATCCTGTGTAAATTCTGTGACCACGAGTACTGCAGTTCCTGTATCCAACTTGAAAAACACAGCTGCACCGGGATGGCTCAGAAATGCAAAGAGTCCCGCGATGACTTAGAAAAAAAGCTCGCCTTCACTCCAAAAGGAAAAGTGACCAAAATCTAATGATGTCGTCAACTCCATGGAAGACTGTTCGAAAAGCGCACTTTGAAATCGAATTTGGGGTGATCGCATTGACAGACCAGAATAACTACACACAGTACATTTATTCTGTTCCGTTGGGTGGTTGGACCACACTCCACTTTCCCGAGGGCGACGACGCTGTGGACCAGTACAAATTTATAGACACGATGATTCGAAAGACCGATGACACTGTACACCGACTGGCTCGGCTTCGACTGGATCAATACCTATGGGAAACGTCGTTGGACAGTCGTTCTCATCTCAAATTGATGAATGCGATGGTCTTGTTGGACCCAACTTTTCGTCCGCCATGGATCAATCTGCGCTCAAAATGGCAGCGGGAACTCCTGCATCACATTGCCTATCACGAAAGTTACACTCTGGTTGACACTATTCAAATGAATCGGTCTCGTTTTGAACGATTTAGCGCAGCAATCTCTGTATGAAACCTTTGTTTGCGTTAAATTTCAAATTATAGTTGAGCTCGTCGATGACACGAGTTTTAAGATTGATGCGGCGTCGTAGGTTACCAACTTCCCTGCGCAGTTTCGTACTATTCGGGCGAGCAGCGTTGTCGATATCCTGAAGTTTACGCCGCAGAACATTCCGTTCACGAGTTTCTTTATTTTTCCGTTGAGCAGTGAGCATATTGATTTCATTTTTGGTATACTTCTTTTTGAGAGCCGCGCGTTTTGTACGAGCCTCTTTTACTTTCTCGAGTTGTGTTTTGTTTTTTTGTGCTTGCAGTCGGGCGGACTTCCGTACTGGTGGAACGTAGGCCCACGCCTTCTCCGCATATGACGCGAGTTGTCCTTTCTTTGCTACCGGCTTCTTGCCCGGAAGAATTCCGCGATTAATATTGTTTTCTACGCGATTCAGGGTTTCTGATGCTTTCAGGAGTGTGTTCATAGCATTTTCGAAATTATTTTGTGCTGCTGTAGCTTGGGAAACTGCAGCCAATAATCCCTCCGTAAGTCTACGCTGCTTCTGTGTATTATTTTGCATTTTGTTTTATATTTATTACTTTTTACCGAATAAATTAATTCTACCACCGATGAATAAGATGATCACCACGAGACATAGCGCGACCAGCGGTAAATTCAATTTTAGTTCTTTAATTATAAATTCGATGGACATAGGGGTGTCGATGGTGGTTGGTTGCTGTTGGTAGTGCCACATCCCCGGATCGATGTTCCGCTCGGGGACCCACGGGCGGCTCATCGGGCAGTTGGGTTCGGTCGGGCGGCACATCCCCACCGTCCCGTCTCCGGCCGCGATCGCCACGTCACAGATCGGGCTTTTGCTGGTGTCACACGACGCCTCCACTGCGCACGGTGGCGGCGATGATACGTCGCTGTTGGGTTTCGCCGCTGGCGCTTTGGAGTAGGCATATGGGTCTGACCAGGTTCCCGGCATAGAGAATTTTCCAAATACGTACGGATTGATTTTATCAAATATGACCATCTTATTCATTTCACCGTTAAGTTCGGTCTGATGTTGCCACGGTGAAGGTGAGGATCGATTACTGTACGTCATTGTTGTTGTTGGTATAGTGTCTATGAACTATTTTTTTCTGATGACGTTCCCACATATCGTCCATATCGATGTCCAGCATCCCCGCAAGCTGAAACAGATAACTGAACACGTCGCCCATCTCCATTTTCACATCGATACCTTTGTCCTTTCGCAGACCCGATTTCCTGAATACCTTCTGACGTTGTCGAATGGCGGATGCCAACTCGCCGACCTCCTCGGTGAGTAAAAGCCACACCGTATTGACATTTGTCGTGTCCCAACCTTTGTGGTGACACATCGTGCCCGTCGCGTCTCTGTAGTAATTGAGCGTCATTACTTTTACTTACAGATTATACGCTGTATATCTATAAACCAGAATAGAATGGTGTGTCTAGATTGGCGGTGGTTTCGCCGAGACGACGATGACGTCGCCGTCAAGTACACAGAGCTCGAGATGACGAATCTCGGCGGCGGCAACGATGACACGACGTACCAACTCCGCCAATGTCGGTATAATCGACGAGTGAAACCTTCTATAAAACAGGTCGAAGTAGGTAAAGATCGAATCGTTCTCACAGACAATGAGTTCATTAAATTCGAATATATCCACCGATTTATACAAATATCACCACACGTGTTGGTTCTCGTATGTTTCGGAAATATAAATCCACACGGTGAATTTATAGTTGCCGATAATCACATTGCAGTTGTTTTGAGTTTTACAGGCGGTATGGATGCGGCGTCTCGATTTCTACGTGACATCAACACAATGATTTTGCAGTATAAACGAATGGACACGTACAACAAATCAGTCAAAAAATTTATTTTTTTTGGGTACTAAAATAAACTACATTATTTCTTTGATGTATTCGGTTATTACCGCGTTTGTGACGGTTTCGGCTGCACGATCCTCCATCAAATGTTTTCGGCACACCGCCTTGTACACGTCATCCGCGCCAATCAGCTCCTGTAAATTCCCGCCGCCGCACGTCCTCCTCGTGAAGTGTGCCAACGTGCCGTCCCCACATTCCATACAGTATGCACTGAGCTTGTCGATGGTATTTGCCATTGGTATCAGACACAGGATTTCACCGAAAAAGCGTTGTCGGTAGTCCCCGTCCAATCCGGCAACGATCAAATGTTTACCATTCGCAAGCGAATACTCCACAAATCTGATCAGGTTACCGAAAAATTGAGCCTCGTCAATACCGATAATGTCGGCTTCGATGTACTCGGGCATTATGATGACATCGTTGATACGTGTCGTCTTGACACAGTCAAAAGTCACATTATCGTGGGTCTTAACGACCGAGTCTGGGGAACGCGTATCCTTCGTTGAATTGATGACGAGTACCTTCTTGTTGATTGCCCTGAACCGTTTCAGGCGGCGAATGAGTTCGGATGACTTACCTGAAAACATACATCCAGTGATCAGCTCGAGCGACGACATATTGTTTTTTTTTGTACTACACTTACTACTACAAACAAATTACTTTTTTAAATGCTGAGAGAAATAATCAAAGGTGGTGTTCAGAAAGTGAAGCGCGGAACACAGTGGGCCATCGGTCGCCGCCCAGAAGAGAAAAATTACGGTAAAAAAGTGTTAAACGCCGTTGTCGCGTCCCGTCGCCGCCATGGCGTCCTGTCGCAAAATGGCGTTAACCGTATCAGTCGTGTGGAGCTCGTGCGGTCCGGACTGACCGCCAATGTGATTACTCCACGAGTATACAATCTGCAGTTCCGTGCGAATAACTACGAAGTGGCGTCCCCGTTCTTTCCCGATTTCATTCGATACCGTATCACTCAGCTGCTGGATCGGCATCGCAACCACATCCACCACCGCAGCGACTGGGTCGATTTGGGGAGCGATAAGGTGGCGAGCATTGCTCGCATGCCGTCCAGGTATCTCAAGGTCAGAGTGTCACCCACCACCGGGCTGATTATACTCGAATCTCGCAGCCGTAACTCGATCGCGTATTCAGCGCGACCGATGGCTTTGAGTGGGGCGCGTGTCTACACATGGAACAAAGAAAAAGGTAACAAAACCGGTAAAACGTCTAACTCCAACCGAAACGCGTTCAACGAGACGAACGCCATCGTCCAGATGGCACTGGCGTCGGGACGTCGTCGTTAGATGGGAAAAAAAAAGACGCCCCTCCTTTCAAAGGAAAGGATGGCGAAGTCGACGACAACCGCGGTAAAAACGTGGCACGCGCAACAAGAACACATTCTCCGCAAGTATGGTGAGCAATCCAGCTGCTACCGATATATGCATTATAAAGCGTATCAGAAATTCAAGAAGTCGAGTCTGCGGTTCACCTTGCCAATCATCATCATCAGCACCGTGACCGGAACGGCCAATTTTGCTCAGGAGACCTTCCCAGAGAGTTGGAAGCACTATGTCCCGGTGTGCATCGGTGCGTTTAACCTCGTCGCCGCCATTATGACCACCATTCTCCAGTTTCTGAAAATCAACGAACTGATGGAGAGTCACCGAGTCAGCTCTATTCACTATGGCAAGCTGTCCAGATCCATTCGACTGCAACTGACTTTACCACCTAATCAGCGGGGACACCACGGCCTTGAGTTTGTCGAGTCATGTAACGTCGAGTATGACCGCCTCATCGAACAGTCGCCACCTATCCCAGGAGGCATCATAAAACAGTTTGAGAAGGAGTTCCCGCTCGTGGCTGACGGGGAGCCGGGTATAGCCCCTGGAATGTGTACTCGATTTATGAACTTCCTCGCGTGTAAAGACGCCATCAACGAAAGAGACGAAAATTTAAGAATCGAGCGACCCGAGATTATTAAATTGACACCGATAAAGCCATTTGGATTTCACGATGGGACAACCACCTCATCGGCTGCCCAGACGTCGACAATACCGCCAGTGTTGACGACGGTGAAGAACCGACACCGTCCGTCGATGATCCACACCCCTTCAATCACACCGCCACCGCCGCCACATATCAGCGAACTTAAAAAACTATTTGTGACCGCCGCCACACAGTCAGAGGCCAGCGAGGATGAGTTCCTTGACACGAACGAGATCGACGTGATTGTACATGACACACCGACGGTGACGGTGGACGTGGACGTCACAGAACTCAAAAAACAATTCGAGAACTAGACCCCAATCTTGTAGTCGATATCGATCTTATTACCGTATTGATTAGTATTGACTGGCAAAGCAAGGGGTATGTGAGGTGCATTGAGGTCCTTGATGTACCCGATATACTGGGACAGGTTGGTATTGATCTGACCAATGGCGGTATTCATAGTCCTGGTGTTGAGGAATTTTACCTGTCCACACACGTCGGCACCTGGTCCAATTTGGTTGGTCGAATTATTGATGAAAGTGGCTCGCATAATAACCAGGAGATCACTTGCATTCTGATAGTCGATCGCGATACCGGTGGTATTTTTTACCTTCTGGCGGATTCCCCGCTGAATGACCTGAACATTGAAGTCCGAAAAGAAGAGACTGTTCAGTGGGTTGGCACACTGCCGAAGCGATGTGAGCATTTCGGTCTGAACAATCGAACTCATTTATTTTATTTTATTAATATTAATTAAACAAAATAAAAAAATGGCACCGACAATGGCTGATTTTGACACCGTGTACAGCCAACCACCACTAGCGACCGCCCAGTGTGGACCCCGGGGTCCACCGTGTTCGCCACCCACCTGTTTCATTGGGTCGTACGCTCCAGTGACACCAGCCGGTGAAATGGGACCCTTTTGGGTCAACAGCTACTTCCTTCGTCCGGACCGTAGGAGTGAACTCTCTGCGGTACCACCTACGATCCGATCCGCCACTCTGTGTCCGAACCATATGTAAAGGTAGTTAAAATTTCAAGACGTTACTAGTAACAACAACCAACAATAATATCATCAAAGATGAAGGTCGAGAAGCGTAATGGTTCGATGGTCGATATGAAGTTCGATAGCATTACCGCTCGTCTTGTCAAACTCACCAAAGGACTTTCTCCTGTTATCAGCGCTGACAAGATTTCACAGCAAGTATGCTCCTCCCTGTACGATGGAATATCAACACCTGCCATTGACACATTGACTGCAGAAATTGCGATTGGAATGATAACAGAAGATCCAGATTATGAGGTACTCGCCACCAGGATAGTCACCAGCAACCTCAACAAGATCGTACCCAAAACGTTCAGTGAGGCGATGAAGGCGCTCCACCGAGCGGGGGTCCTCAGTGACTCCGTGTGGAAGGTGGTCACCGAGAACCGCGCGGTCCTCAACGCAATGATCGTCAAGGATAGGTTTCTCACCGGTGGGTATTTTGGACTGAAGACCTTGGAAAAGGGCTACCTGATGAAGGTCGGTGACCGCCTGGTGGAGTGCCCCCAGTACCTGTTCCTCAGGGTGTCCCTCGGCATTCACGGCGGCGGTGACCTCGACAGTGTCAAGGAGACCTACGATATGATGTCCCTCGGTAAGTTCATTCACGCGACTCCGACATTGTTCAACTCCGCAACGCCCAGACCTCAGATGAGCAGCTGTTTTCTGATCGCGATGAAGGACGACAGCATCGACGGCATCTATGACACCCTCAAAGAAACTGCTCAGATCAGCAAGTGGGCCGGTGGTATCGGACTGCACATCCACAACGTCCGAGCAAGCAAGTCGCGGATCAGAGGGACTAACGGATACAGCGACGGCATTGTCCCGATGCTCAAGGTGTTCAACTCGACCGCCAGGTACGTCAACCAGTCCGGTCGCCGCAAAGGGTCGATGGCCATCTACCTCGAGCCGTGGCACGCCGACGTGATGGACTTTTTGGAACTCAGGCTCAACCAAGGGGACGAGGAGTACCGAACCCGTGACCTGTTCACCGCCCTGTGGATTCCCGATCTATTTATGGAACGTGTTCAGTCTGGTGGTACCTGGTCACTCTTCTGCCCGGATCGGGCACCTGGGCTGGCTGACGTGTACGGTTCAGAGTTCAATGACCTGTACGCCAAGTATGAACAGACAGAGGGACTCGCCAATCAAGTTGTCCCGGCTCTCGCCGTCTGGAAAGCGATGATCCGGTCGCAGTCTGAAACGGGGACGCCCTATATGCTCTACAAGGACGCCTGCAACCGTAAATCCAACCAGAAAAACTTGGGCACCATCAAGTCGTCCAACCTGTGCACCGAAATCGTCGAGTACACCGACAAGGATGAGACGGCAGTGTGCAATTTGGGATCACTGGCTCTGCCTCAGTACACCAGCGGCACAACGGGTGTCTTTGACTACGAGGCGCTCCACGATGCGGTGCGAATCCTCACGCGCAACCTGAACAAGGTCATCGACGTGACGTACTACCCGGTCGAGGAGGCGCGGCGGTCCAACACGAGGCATCGCCCCATCGGTATCGGTGTTCAAGGTTTGGCGGATGTGTTTATGATGTGCGGCCTGCCGTTCGATTCACCCAAAGCCAAAGAGATGAACATCGCCATATTCGAGACCATCTACCACGCGGCGGTCCTTGAGAGTCTGGCGTTGGTAATGGCGGAGGGTGGTGTCCCGTACGAAACCTTCGAAGGATCACCGACAAGCGAAGGAAAACTCCAATTCGATCTGTGGGACAAGCCCACATTCAGTGGACTGTACACTGACTGGACAAGAATCAAGAAACGCGTCAAGAAGCACGGGTTGCGCAACAGCCTGTTGGTTGCGCCGATGCCGACGGCGAGCACGTCCCAGATTTTGGGCAACAACGAGGCGATTGAGCCGTACACGACCAACATCTACCTCCGCCGAACTCTGGCGGGTGAGTTTGTGGTTGTGAACAAGCATCTGATCCGCGAGTTGCAGACCCGCGGACTCTGGTGCAAAGAAATCAAGGACCAGATGGTCCGCGACAGTGGATCGGTCCAGAACATTGCCGGAATTCCGGCCGAAGTAAAGGAAGTGTTCCGAACCGTGTGGGAGATTCCACAAAAGAGTTTGATCGATATGGCTCGGGATCGTGGCTGTTTCATCGA
>Ga0075441_10000941_pt1 | contig 14407 bp, 11 predicted proteins | sample CoawatmetaG00DNA_FD_71582 | JGI IMG/M metagenome (GOLD analysis project Ga0075441, IMG submission 71582) | Marine microbial communities from the West Antarctic Peninsula - Coastal water metaG002-DNA | ecosystem: Environmental > Aquatic > Marine > Coastal | place: Atlantic Ocean: West Antarctic...
GTTTGCGTGTGATTTGCAGTTAACGATAGACATTGGCGAAACGCAAGTGGAAACCCCCTTTGCGAGTCGTCAAAGACGAGAGAAAGAACAACAAGACCTAGCCCTTGCGTCATTACAAAGCGACGCTAATGTGGCCAGTTTAAGTACGGCTTTTAATGGCCAATTAGATACCACCAGTGTGCTACCTATTCACCCTATTGAAACTTAAATTATAGACCGGGAAACTCATATGTTAAAAAGTGGCATGGGCAATATCATGAAACAAGCCCAAAAAATGCAAGAACAAATGCAACAAGCGCAGGCAGATCTAGCCAAAGCTGAGTTTATTGGGGCTGCAGGTGCCGGTTTGGTCACCGTGGTGATGACCGGGCGTCATGATGTTAAGCGAGTGCAACTAGATGATTCACTGCTGTCTGAAGACAAAGAAATGTTAGAAGATTTATTAGCGGCTGCAGTCAATGATGCAGTGCGTAAAGTAGAGCAGGCTAGCCAGAGTAATATGTCTGACATGACCGCTGGCATGGGTTTGCCTGACGGTTTTAAAATGCCATTTTAAGTCAATTATAGGGTTAATATTCATGTCGTTTAGTCCTCTCATTGATGATCTTATTGAGTCTTTACGTTGCTTGCCCGGTGTAGGCCGTAAATCGGCCCAGCGCATGGCCTTGCACATTTTGGAGCGCAACCGTGAAGGTGGCGCAGTGTTGGCTCAAAGCTTAACCGTGGCCCTTGATAAAGTAGGGCGCTGTGAGCAATGCCGAACCCATAGCGAACTGCCGGTGTGCCGCCTATGCAGCCAGCCAGAACGTGATGCAGATACCTTGTGTATTGTAGAAACCCCCGCCGATGTGCTGGCAATTGAGCAAGGTGCAGGTTTTCGGGGCTTATATTTTGTGCTGATGGGGCATCTTTCGCCCATGGATGGTATTGGTCCCAATGAGCTGGGTTTAGAGGTGTTAATGTCACGCCTTAGTAATGCGACTATCAGTGAAGTCATTATTGCAACCAACCCCACTATAGAGGGCGATGCTACTGCCCATTTTATTCACCAATTAATTCGTCAACAACTAGATCCCCAAGCTATAAACGTTACGCGCATAGCCCATGGAGTGCCCATAGGAGGGGAGCTAGAGTATGTCGATAGCGGCACTTTGGCCCACGCCTTTGCCGGACGCAAGAGTTACACCTAATTATGTCACTTGTTTACCAATATATTGATACCAATGAAGGCCTTAAACAGGCTTGCGAACAACTTATGCAGGCCCCGTCTATTGCCGTAGACACAGAGTTTGTGAGGGTTGATACCTTTTACCCTATCCCAGGTTTGGTGCAACTTGCCGCTGCAGGGGACACGTTTTTGGTAGATCCTTTAACCATTGACGATTGGCAGCCGTTGCAAACCTTGCTCACCGACCCAGACACTCTTAAGGTGATGCACGCGTGCAGTGAAGATTTAGAGCTGTTTCAGCATTGGCTAGAATTACGCCCTACACCGATAGCAGATACGCAAATTGCAGCAGCTTTTGTGGATATGGGCCTGTCGCCTGGTTATCAAAGTTTGGTATTAGATTTACTAGGGGAAACCGTAGACAAAGGCGAAACCCGGTCTGATTGGCTGCAACGCCCGTTACGAGATTCTCAATGTCATTATGCCGCCATGGATGTAGAACACCTGATGCAGTGTTACGACATGCTGGTGCAACGCTTAAAAGATAAAGGCGTGTGGCAGTGGTTTTTGCAAGACATGCAGCGCTTGGCGCAACCTAAACTGCCTATTGCGGCCGACATGGCTTATGCACAAATGAAAAATGCATGGCGCTTGCAGGGTAAAGCGGTAGGCCGCTTACGTGCCTTAGCCGCTTGGCGAGAAGAGGTGGCTCGCAGTGAGAATAGGCCTAAGAATTTTGTGGTGAAAGACACCAGTTTGATTGAAATGGCGCGCACCAATCCCACCGATTTAGCCGAGCTAGGCCAGTGTCAGGATTTGCGTCCAAGTAGTTTAAGGCGGTATGGTAAACAATGGCTGTCTATTATGGCAGTATCGTCAGAAGTGTTACCCGGGGTGCCGCAGCCTTTGTCTAAAAACGAAAACAGAGACTACAAGCGTTTGCATAAGGTCATTACCGACCAGGCCGAAAAGGCCGCTATCCAAGTGCAGTTAATGGGGCGTAAGAAAGAGCTGTTAGAACTATTTGAAGGCTTTCGTCAAAAGCAGCCGTTTAGCTTGCCCAACAATTGGAAAGGCTGGAGAGAAGAGTTTCTTGCCGCACCCATGGCCAAGGAATATAACCAATTGCAAGAGACAAGTTCATGAGCCAAAAACGCATTATTTGCTCCATTTACCGCAGCAAAAAGAAAGACGAAATGTACCTTTACGTGGATAAAACTAAAGCTTTAAGCGCAGTGCCAGAAGGTTTGTTAACTATGTTTGGTAAACCTGAGCACCGCATGGATATGCTGCTCACGGCGGACAAAAAGTTAGCCAAAGCCGATGCTGCAGATATCTTGTCTGACATTGAAGCCAAGGGCTACTATTTACAAATGCCTCCGGTGCGTGAAAAATACATGTTAGACCTGTATAAAACGCCGGTTAATCCGACCTATTAACCCGACCTATTAACCACTGACAAGCTAAACCTTATGAAACCTTCTACGCAAACAGGATTTTGGAAATCAACCACCCCCAAGGAGATGACAAGCCAGCAATGGGAATCTCTTTGTGATGGCTGTGGGCGTTGTTGTTTACAAAAGTTAATTGATGACGACTCACCTTTGATGTATCACACCAGTGTTGCTTGTAGATACTTAGATCTTAAGTCTTGCCAGTGCACTGTGTATGAAACGCGCCAAGATAAGGTGTCTGATTGCACTTTGGTTACGCCTGATACGGTAGCCGATTTTCACTGGTTACCAGAAACCTGTGGTTATCGACGTGTGGCGGCAGGTCGCGACTTACCCGACTGGCATCCCCTAGTCACGGGGGATCCCAAGTCCACAGTAAAAGCCGGTATGACAGTACGCAAGTGGGCGGTATCAGAAGCCAAAGTATCAGAAAGCCGATGGGGAGAACATATTATTGAAATCCAACACATGGGCGAACAAGACTAGCAGCGGCGGCTTAGTGCAGTATTATAATAGTGTGTTAGAGTTAGCCAGATAAATATAATAATTGGGTTTGGAATCAATGTTTAAATTTCATACTATACGCAGTGTAAGTGCGTCGCTTTTAGTAATCGCAATGAGTTTTAGCCAGCCAGCGATGAGTCAACCACTGTCTAATCAGATGGATATTCGGGTGTTGATCGATGTGTCTGGTAGTATGAAAAACACAGACCCTAGTAATCTTCGTATTCCAGCCTTACAGGTATTAACTCAGTTACTACCTGAGGGCAGCAAAGCCGGTGTTTGGAAGTTTGCCAGTACCCCAACAGTGATCGTGCCCCATGGTGTGGTGAACGCCCAATGGCAGCAGCAAGCCACCCGTGCTGCCAAAAATGTGGCCTCCAAAGGCCAATTTACCGATATAGGTGCTGCCCTTAAAGCGGCATCATTTAATTCTCAAGACCAACTACAAGGCAGGCAGTTACATGTGATTCTGCTAACTGACGGTATGGTTGATGTGAGCAAAGACGTGGCCAAAAATAGCCGCGCTCGTACAGCTCTACTAGGGCCTATATTACAAGGCTACATCGATGCCGGTGCCCGCGTGCATACCGTAGGTTTATCGCATAAGGCCGACAAAGCCACACTCAGTGCTATAGCCCAAGCCACAGATGGATCGTTTGAGGTGGCCTTGAATGCAGATGAGCTGTTAGAAATATTTTTAAGGGCGCTAGATAACACCGTAATTACCCAGCAGGTGCCTGTGCAAGTGACGCAACAATCCTTTGTGGTGCAGCAAGGGGTTGAGTCCATGACCATTGTGGTGGAGAAAAATGGTGATGAGGCGGTGAAATTTAAGGATGGCAAGCAGCGTATTTTTGGCCGTCAACAAACCTTGGACAACCAACAATGGCAATCTTCATTAACGCATGATGTGGTTAGGGTTCAAAACCCTACGCCAGGTACATGGGCTTTAATTAGTGATACAGCGATCCTAAAACGCGTTAATGTGGTGGGGCAGTTACAAATTTTGCTGCAACAAAGTCATCAAAATATAAAGGTTGGTCAACGCAGCTATATTGATGTGCAGTTAGCCAACGAACGAGGCGAGCTATTGTCTGCAGAGCAGCTACAGGGCTTTAAGCTTAATGTTGCTATGGATGATGGTAATAAAGAGGTGTTTAAGCGGCAACAAGTATTTTTAGCTGACACAAAAACCCGTATGCAGCTACCTATGCTTAATGCACCGGGTATGTATAACCTCACCATCTCCGTGGTTAATGGCCAACTCATGCGTACTATTAACCGCAGTCTTAGGGTGCACCCGCTAGTTACGATCGCCGCTAACCCACAAAATCCGCCAGCGATGGCTGATGATGTGGCAAGCTCAGAACTTGATATTGAGGTGATGTTGGTGAGCAATGAAACCGCTTCCACTAAGCTAAAAAGCCTGATGCAAGACAACGCCACTAACGACACCAATACCAATAACAATAACACCAGCACCAGCACCAGCACTAATAGCACCAACATTGAACCGGTGATTCCAGTACTAGACGCAGAGCAATCAGAGCCAGTGTCATCCGAACCCGTTTCATCCGAACCGGCTGCTAGTCGCATCGCTAACATGGTGAAAAAATTAAAAGCCAAGGTGGCCTTTGGGGGTCAAACAACCCCACAAGAGGTTGTGGTGACGCCTGAGAATACTCAAGAGGTAAGTGTTAGCGCTAGCACTAGCAACACTTCTGTAAGTCAAGATGCACCGCAAAGCTCTTATTGGCTTTGGCTAGCTGTGGGCGCTGCAGGGCTGGTGTTGTTGCTTTTGTGGGTTATTTTACGACGAACTGCTAAATCAGCCAGATAATTTCAAAATAACGCCTAGACTATATAAGGTTAGAAACGGGTTTAACGGTTAAACCCCCTTATATGGAGAGCTTGTTTGCGGCCTAGTCTTTTAGTCACGGTGACTAATTATTTGGGTTCCACCCAATTTTATTTAACCATCACTCACCAAAGAATTGTCATTGTTGGCCTTCTCCTCGCGGCACTGAGCCTCGTGGTGGGTAACAGTGTGCTGGTGTGGTTAGGCAATGCCCACAATAAACTGCTGCAGCAAGCCGAAAGTATGCAGTTAGAAGACATTCAATCTAAAGATAAAATACAAAAGCTACAAACCAGCGTGGCAAAACTATTGCCCGCCTCTAAAAGTGTGGAGGCACAAGGGAGTGATTTTGAGACTTTTCTTCAAATTGCACCTGCAGCAGCGGCATCACTAGAAGAGTTGCAAAATAAAGCCATACAAGATGAAGTCACCATACAAGCATTAGAAAGTCGCTTAGGTGAGTTGGTAGACTTTCAACAACAGGTAAAACAGCAGCTAGAACGTTATACCCAAAAGGTATCAAGCATGGACCAGAGCTTGCGGCAACTGCAAGGTTTGCTAGGTGAGCAGGTGGGCGACGTGTTTGACTTGAGTTTGGTGCCACAAATGGTGCAAACGGCACAACATAAACTCACACTGTTGGCCCTCATTCCTAATTCTTGGCCCATGGCCAAAAAATCCATTGTTACCTCGTCCTATGGTCCTCGGTTACACCCTATTACAGGCACTCAAAAAATGCACAAAGGCATCGACATTCGTTGCCTTGAGGGCTCTCCTATATTGGCCACAGCCAATGGGGTGGTCGCAAAAAGTTACAAAATGGCAGATTTTGGCAATCTAGTGGAGTTGACGCATAGCTACGGCTTCTCAAGCCGGTATGCGCACCTGCAGAAACGCTTAGTGCGCCAAGCTGAATTCGTTTATAAAGGTCAGGTGATCGGTTTGTGCGGCAGTAGCGGTTTATCCACAGCGCCTCATCTGCATTATGAAATAAAATTTCTATCTAAACAAAGTAATCCTAAGCCATTTATTAATTGGAGTTTGTCTAATTTTGATGGTCTTTTTCAACAAGTTCAGGAGGTCCAATGGCAATCTTTAATAAAGCCCACTCAACCCAAGACTACCAAGGTACAGCAGTAACTATTATTGCACCAGGCAACCGCTTTGTTGGCGATATTGAAGTGTCTGGTCAACTGCAAGTGGATGGCACTATGGAGGGTAGCATTTCTGTGGAGAACACCATGACTGTGGGCGCTCAAGGTTTACTTAGTGGTTACATTAAAGGCCAATTAGTGCAAATTGCTGGGTGCTTTGAAGGGGAGATTTGGTGCCAAGATTTAACCATTTTTGCGGGCGGGCGGGTGTCGGGCAAAGTTCATTGTAAGCAAATGGTCATCGAGGCAGGGGGCAGCTTTGTAGGCCAGCGAGATGAATTGCCAACAGAAACTCAGCATGATGATGTGGCGCAGGGTTTACTGGAGCCCATTGAAGTCTAAACTAGGTTAAACTTAAACCAATACTTAACAACATAGAGTGGCTGGCTAAATATGGCTGGTTAACTTGAGTCACTAGGCCAGCTTGGAGCCAACCCTATGTGTGAACTTTTAGGCATGAGTGCTAACGTGCCTACGGATATTTGTTTTAGTTTTACTGGGCTTATGCAGCGCGGTGGCGCCTCTGGCCCCCATCGAGATGGCTGGGGTATTGCCTTTTATGTGGGTAAAGGTTGCCGATCGTTTCACGATCCACACCCGAGTTCAAACTCTGAAGTGGCGCGTTTGGTGCAACGTCATGCGATGAAGTCGCACATTGTTATTAGCCACATCCGCCAAGCCAATGTGGGTAGTACCTGTTTAGAAAATACGCATCCTTTCCAAAGAGAACTCTGGGGCCAACATTGGACTTTTGCTCACAATGGACAGCTCACCGATACCTCAAGCTTAACCTTAAGCCACTACTTGCCTGTGGGCGATACAGACAGTGAGCATGTATTTTGTTGGTTGTTGGGAGAATTGCGTACTGCGTTTGCTAAACCGCCGGCAGATATGTCTGCAGTGCGCTATTTTTTACACCAGCGTTGTCAGTTTTTAAAGACCTTAGGGGTGTTTAATATGCTGCTTGCAGATGGTCAACATCTGTATTGTTTTTGCTCCACTAAGCTCAGTTGGATTACCCGCAGAGCACCGTTTGGCCAAGCCAACTTAAGTGATGCCGACGTTAACGTAGACTTTGGCCAAGAAACCACTCCCAATGATATTGTTTCGGTGGTGGCCACGGAGCCCCTAACAGATAATGAATCTTGGCATACTCTGCAGCCGGGTGATATGTTAGTGCTGCGCAAAGGTGTAGCATTAAGCTAGTCTATTTTTAAGCCTAAAATAGGCGGGTTGGATAAATGACTTGAAGGTTTTGCTGGTTTTCAAACACATGTTTGATTAGCATAGGCGTTAATATCAATAACAATAATTAAAGGTCTTATTATGATTCAAATTTCTGGCTTAGAACTAGGCCAATACCAATCTGTTACTGATGTATTCTTAGAAGCCTGTGAAAAGTATGGGCCAAAGCCCGCCTACAGTTGTATGGGGCAGACCTTGTCCTTTGCTGATATGGAGCGCCTCACAGCTAACTTCGCCTCATACTTACAAAACCACACTGGGCTAGAGGTTGGCGACCGCATTGCCATTCAATTACCCAACGTGCTGCAATTCCCTATTGCCGTATTCGGCGCCATGCGCGCGGGCATGGTGGTGGTGAATACAAACCCACTGTATACCGCACGGGAAATGGAACATCAATTTAACGATTCGGGTGCCAAGGCCCTGTTAATTCTTGCTAACATGGCCCACTTGGCAGAGCAGGTGGTGCCTAAAACGGGTATCCAACAGGTTATCGTCACCGAACTGGCCGATATGCATCCGTTTGCTAAGCGCTTATTAATTAATACGGTGGTCAAGCGTGTTAAAAAAATGGTGCCAGCCTATTCTTTACCCCAGGCGTTAAGTTTTCGAGACACCTTGGCGTTAGGTGCCAAAAAAGCCCCGCTGGCAGTAACCTTAACCCTAGACGATACGGCCGTTTTGCAATACACCGGCGGCACCACAGGCGTTTCTAAGGGTGCCCAGTTACTGCATAAAAACCTAGTCGCCAATATGATGCAGGTGCGTGAACTCATTGTGCATATACTCGATGGCGACCGAGAAATAATGATTGCGCCATTACCCCTGTACCATATTTATGCCTTTACCGTGAGTTTAGTGATGTCGGACATGGGCCATGAAATGGTGCTCATTCCTAACCCTCGTGATATCCCAGGGTTTGTTAAGGAACTGAGTAAGCACAACTTTACCTCTTTTGCGGGTCTTAACACCTTGTTTGTAGCCTTGTGTAACAACAAAGAATTTAAGGCGCTTGATTTTTCTCATTTAAAGCACACTATTTCTGGTGGTATGGCGCTCACTGAAGCAGCGGCAGGTACTTGGCAACAGGTCACCGGTTGCCAGATCCAAGAAGCCTACGGGCTCACTGAAACCTCTCCTGCAGTGTCGTTTAACCCCTACCATGACATACGAATTGGCACTATTGGTAAAGTGGTGACGGGTACCGAAGTGAAGGTGATTGCCGAAGACGGCACTGATGTTGGCTTTAATCAAGAAGGCGAGTTATGTGTTAAAGGGCCTCAGGTCATGGCGGGTTATTGGCAGCGTCCTGAAGCCACGGCTGAGGTCATCGATGCTGACGGTTGGTTTAAAACGGGCGACGTGGCTATTTTAGCCGAAGATGGCTTTATTCGCTTGGTTGACCGTATTAAAGACATGATTATTGTGTCTGGTTTTAACGTCTACCCTAACGAAATTGACGATATTGCAAGTCAGCATCCAGGCATTTTAGAATGTGCTGCCGTGGGAGTGCCCCACGAAGTGAGTGGTGAAACGGTGAAGCTGTTTGTGGTTAAGTCTGACCCAAGTTTAACGGCAGCCGATGTGATCGCCCATTGTCGTGAACACTTAACCGCCTATAAAGTGCCTAAAGAAGTTGAGTTTAAAGACGATTTACCCAAAACCAACGTAGGTAAAATTTTACGTCGCGCTTTAAGAGACTAGAGCGCGCCTGCACTTTAAACCTTAAAGGCCTGCAAGCAATGCAAGGGGTATGGTATTGGATTGCTTGCAGTGCTCTTTGTTTGTCACTTGCGGTGCTTGTAGCACTTGTAGCACTTGTGGCACGCAGCAAAGCGGGCCGTGCACCCGGCTAATATTATGCTAAACTGCGCACTTTAAAATCATCTCTTCTTACTATGTCTTCTGTCTTCTCTAACTGCATGGTCAAAGACCAAGCTGAACTCACGCTCTTGTCCCACCGCATTGCTCAACGTCAAAAACGTGGCCAGCCTTGTGACAAATTGTTGCAACAGTTAGAGGCTAAAGCCTTGTCCAGCAATGCCCTCTACGAAAAGCGTCAAGGTGCATTACCTCAATTAGATTACCCACCTCAACTGCCTGTTAGTGGCGAACGGGAAAAGCTAGTTGCATTGATCCGGCAACATCAAGTGGTGGTGTTAGCAGGCGAAACAGGCTCTGGTAAAACCACTCAGTTGCCCAAGATTTGTTTAGAGGCTGGGCGCGGGGTAGGTGGCATGATTGGCCATACCCAACCGCGTCGTTTAGCCGCCAGAACCGTAGGTCAGCGTATTGCTGATGAGCTGAAGGTGCCCCTAGGGCAGCAGGTAGGGTTTCAGGTGCGTTTCACAGAACAAGTTAGCGACATTAGCCACATTAAGTTAATGACAGACGGTATTTTGTTAGCAGAAACGCGCCAAGACCCTGATTTGCTGCGTTACGACACCATTATTGTAGACGAAGCCCACGAGCGTAGTTTAAACATCGACTTTTTGTTGGGTTATCTAAAACAATTGTTGGCTCGTCGAGATGACCTAAAACTTATTATCACCTCGGCCACTATCGACCTAGAGCGCTTTAGTACCCATTTTAACCATGCCCCGGTGGTAGAGGTGAGCGGGCGCACCTTTCCAGTCGATGTTTGGTATCGACCCCTGTTTGCGTCTAGATCTGACCAAGATCAAGATCTACAAACGGGTATTCAGCAGGTCTTAGAAGAAATAGACCAGCATGAGCGCCACAGCAAACAGTATAATGGTGATGTACTTATCTTTTTGCCTGGTGAACGCGACATCCGTGACCTAGCGTTGTTTTTACGCAAACAAGAGCAAAGGCATTGGCATATATTGCCCCTATACGGGCGCTTAAGCTTTAGTGAGCAACAAAAGGTGTTCCAGCCTTCTGCTAAAACCACGGGACGGCGTATCGTGTTAGCCACCAATGTGGCGGAAACTTCGGTGACGGTGCCCGGCATTCGCTATGTCATCGACCCAGGCACGGCGCGAATGAGTCGTTATAGTTATCGTTCTAAAGTTCAGCGCTTGCCTATTGAGGCCATTTCTCAAGCCAGTGCTAATCAACGCAAAGGCCGCTGTGGGCGTATTTCGGCAGGCATTTGTATTCGCTTATATGATGAAGCCGACTTTATTGGCCGCCCTGAGTTTACTGAGGCGGAAATTTTACGCACCAATTTAGCCTCTGTGATTCTGCAGATGCACGATTTAAAACTGGGCCCAGTGGAAGAATTTCCGTTTATTGATGCCCCAGACAGCCGCTTTGTCAACGACGGGGTTAAATTACTACAAGAGTTAGGGGGGCTAAACGATCAGCGGCACCTCACCCCTCTAGGCAAACAGTTGGCGCGCTTACCGGTAGATCCGCGCATTGGGCGCATGGTGGTGGCGGCGCATGATTGGCAGGCATTAAACGAAGTATTATTAATTGCCAGCGCCCTTACCATTCAAGACCCAAGGGAAAGGCCACAAGATAAACAACAAGCAGCAGACCAGCAACATCTGCTGTGGCGCGAACCAGATTCAGATTTTTTAAGCCTAGTAAACCTGTGGCAAGACTATGAACATCAACGCCAACAGCTCACACAAAATCAATTACGCAACTGGTGTAGCAAACACTTTGTGTCATACCTGCGTATGCGTGAGTGGCGCGAAGTGCATCGCCAACTGTTATTAATGTGTCAACAAATGGGGTTTAAGACCAATACCCAGCTGGCCAGCTACGAGGCGGTGCACAGGGCACTATTAACAGGCTTATTGGGTCATATTGGCCATAAGGATGAAGAGGGCCAATTTGCTGGCCCAAGGCAGCGTAAGTTCTTACTGTTTCCAGGTTCTGCCCTTGCCAAAAAACCACCCGCGTGGATCATGGCCGCTGAACTGGTCGAAACCTCACGTTTATTTGCGCGTTGCGTTGCTAAAATTGAACCTCAATGGGTAGAGCAGAGTGCTGGGGCCTTGCTGAAGTATAATTATAGTGAGCCAGTCTGGCATAAGCGTCAAGGCCAGGTGATGGCGTTTGAACAGGTCAGTCTATATGGTTTGGTGCTTGCGAGTCAGCGCAAAGTGGCTTATGGAAAAATAGACCCAGAAGTGTGTCAACAATTGTTGGTCATGGAAGGGTTAGTGCACCATAACCTGCTCACCAAAGGCCCATTTTTAGCCCATAACCAAGCCTTAGTTGAAGGCGTTGAAGCCCTAGAAGCAAAATCGAGGCGACGAGACATTCTAGTGGATGATCAAGTGCTGTTTGATTTCTACACTGGCAAAATGGACAATGTTAAAGCACCTATTGTTAGTGCGGCAAGTTTTGAGTCGTGGCGTAAACATCAAGAAAAGTCTGAACCTGAATATTTATACTTGCGCCAAGAAGACTTAATGCAGCATGGGGCAGAAGGCATTAACCACAACAGCTTTCCAGACCGTTTAGTTTGGCAGGCAATGAGTTGGCCTTTAAGTTATCACTTTGAACCTAACCATGAGCAAGACGGTGTCACCATTCAAGTGCCCGCCAGCCAACTTAAACGGTTGCCTCTTAAACGTTTGCAGTGGTTGGTACCTGGCTTATTACAAGATAAATTAGCAGCCCTGCTTAAAGGTCTGCCAAAAGCTCAGCGTAAAGCCTTTGTGCCTGTGCCCCAATACGCCCAAGCGTTATTTGAGGCCTTGTCGCCAGACGACACAGATTTACCCGAGGCCATAGCAAAACACTTACAACGCATTAGTGGTCGGCCGTTTGATGTGCAACTCTTGCAGCAAGTCGACGTTGACAGGCATTTGTTAATGAATGTGCAAGTGATGGATGAAAGTGGCCAATTGCTTGCTCAGGGCCGAGACCCATTACAGTTATTAACTGACTATGCCACTGGCAGCGTGGTCAACCAAAGCCCCAGTAGCGTTCATCCTGTGTTAAAGCAGGGGCTCACTCAATGGGACTTTACCGAACTGCCAGCCACCATGACCCTAGATCAAGGGGCCATGAAACTGCCGGTTTGGCCAGCCATTAAAGATCAGGGTAAGGCGGTAGACATTGTGTTTACCGATTCAGCAGAAGAAGCGGCAGCCACAACGCACCAAGGGCTAGTGCGCTTGTACCGTATTGCCTTACATGACCAAACCAAGCATCTGAGCCGCTCATTGCCAGAGTTTAGGCAAGCAGAACTATTATATGCGGCACTAGGCACGGCGCAAGAATTGCGCGAGCAGGTCTTTGACCAAGCGGCTGAGCTGGTGTTTTTACCCCATGATTTAGCTATTCAAGCAAGGCCTGCTAACGCAGCTCAGTTCAAAGCGTCATTAGAGCAACGCGGCTATTATGCCGAGTCGGTGCAAAAGGTGCTCAGCCTTAGTATCGAGCTACTTAAACGCCATCATGCCATTAGAAAAGCCTTAAAAGGGCAATTAAATCTAGCCTGGGCCAACGTGTATCAGGATATAGCTGCGCAGCTTGACCGCTTTATGCATAAGCAGTTTATCGCCCAAAGCCCCTGGCACCAGCTGGCGCACATGCCGCGTTACTTAAAAGCCATCGAAGTGCGCTTAGAGCGATTTAAAAGTCAGTTGCCAAAAGAAAATGCGGCCGTACAAGAACTCCGTACTTGGCACCAAAAGCTGGACACTGCCAAAACCCAGTGTTTGCCCTATACCCCAGCACACCAAGCCCTTAATAATTTTGCCTGGTCTCTAGAAGAGTATAGGGTGTCATTATTCGCTCAGCAGCTAGGCACACAAAAACCCATTTCTGCTAAACGTTTGCAAAAACAGTGGGACCTCATAGCGCTTTAGTCTTTTATACCGATACCGATACCGATACCGCCCCTGACCTCGACCTCGACCCGTCACCGCTATTGCTAATATGGTCCTTATTATCGGGGGCATGGCGCAGTAATGACATGCATTGACTAAAATATGATATAAATGGCATCTAATATAGTAAAATAAGCACTTAATTTATTGGCAACTATTGGTTTTTATCACATTTTGCATTACAATCTTTATCGATGCGAGTCCTTACTCGTGGGTCATTTTATATGACCACATTATTAGGAAAGATAAAGTGCACCTTAATATTGCTGAATTCTTACTCTCCTTTGCTAGTTAAACCAAATTTTTATTGAAGGGGAATTTCAATGAACAAAACTCTAATCGCGCTTGCGATCGCCGCTGCGCTTCCAGTAGCTGCCCAAGCTGATGCTACCATTTCTGGTACGCTGACTTCTAAGTACAAGAACACCGGTGCTATCGACACTGACGCACGTTTGTCTGTGGCTTCTTCTGAAGTGTTGGCCAATGGCATGACAGCAACCGCTGCCTTTGTTATTTTGGCTGATCATGACGATGACACTGAAAACCAAGGCACTGCGACTTTGACTGGTGACTTTGGTGCCTTAACAGTTGGCGAAATCGACGCTGACGGTGCATTCCAAGCCGGTGATGTAGGTGGAGCAGTATCAGACACCACCGAAAGCACAGATGGTACAACGTCTACTGTCTTTGGTATTCACTATGCAGGTTCTGTCGCTGGTCTAGCTGTTGCTGTTCAGGTTAATGCTAACACTGGCGCTACTGGTTCAGCAGGGGATGCTGTTGCTGGTGTTGATGGATCTCCAAACGCCAACTTTGTCGCTGCAAAAGTTGCCGGACATGCAAACGTGACTAAGAGCACTCAAATGAGCGCTACTTACGAAGTGAATGGCTTGTCTCTTGGTTATGCCTACGCTTCTGCAGACGCCACTGATGCTAACACTAACGTGAAGGGTCACGACGGTGTTCATGAGGGGCAAACTGCTGTAGGCGCTGCTTACGCATTCGGCGACCTAGTGGTTTCTGTAGGTAAGCAAAATCTTAAAGATACTGCCGATAGCCCAGATGCACTTGTTTCTGCAACTTACACCATGGCGATTGATGCTGTGACTATTAAGGCGCAGGTAGACAACACGCCATCAGGTGACTATCAGGTCAACATGAGTTATGCACTTAGCGATGCTCTTAGCTTTTCATCTGAAATCGAT
>Ga0075441_10000943_pt1 | contig 14392 bp, 6 predicted proteins | sample CoawatmetaG00DNA_FD_71582 | JGI IMG/M metagenome (GOLD analysis project Ga0075441, IMG submission 71582) | Marine microbial communities from the West Antarctic Peninsula - Coastal water metaG002-DNA | ecosystem: Environmental > Aquatic > Marine > Coastal | place: Atlantic Ocean: West Antarctic...
TTGGTGGTTTACAAAATCACGGACCAGAGTTGTACCGTGAAATAATAACGGCACCTGCAGCGGTTGCGGAAGGCGGTATTGTTTCCTCTTTGAACGGCTTTGTTGAATGTGCTCTTGATTTGAATTTTTTCCAACGAACGTATATTGTTGCTACACTTCCATTCATCTCATTTTTTGTTGCATGTTTCGTTTATTTCTGTATTAGAAGTTTAATTGATTGTTGTGATGAAAGCAAAAGAACAATAATACGGAAGAATGAAAATGAAAATGTTATAAATTATGAAGAAAATCCAATCCCAAACAAAAACATTACACAGAAACAAAAGAAAAAACAAATCAAGTACAATCCATGTTCGAAAGACAATTTTAATACTGTATCTAAGGGTATGATACGTGTTGGTGCTGTGTCAATGTTTCTAATTCATTCGTCTGTAGTTGATCAGTTGTTGTCGGCCCTCGAATCGTATTCTAAAAAAATCGAAGTACGTTTAATCCTTTTGACCCTAACACAGCTGCTTTTGTTACGTTTGTTACGTACTAACATTCATTTTCTTCTTTCTGTTTTATTCTTACCCATTCATTTTCTTCTTTCTGTTTTATTCTTACCCGTAGGGGAAATTTTATTTGAAAAATTCTATGAATTATTCGTACATGGAAGGTGATCATGTTATCGTTGTTTTTGTTGTTACAGTATTTTTAGTCCTGTATGCACTTGTTCTTCCCATTGCTACAACTATAGCTATATTTAAAGCATATCATCATAATAGTAACAACGTGAACAACGTGAACCAAAAACAAAATCTCAAAGAATTAAAAAGAAACGATTGGATCAATAAATCAATTGGTTTTTTAACCAAAGGATACCGAAGAGATTACATGTGGTGGGAAGTTGGTCCAGTATTAATCAGAAAAATGTTGTTGATGTTGACATCACGGGTAGTTGTGTCGTCGTTTGACCAATCTTTGGTAGCATTGTTAATTGTTGCAATAGCATACAATTTACAAATTACCGTGCAACCCTTTCAAGCAACTATGTTTTCTGGACCAAATTCAAAAAGTTATGCAAACGATTGTGAAAGATTAAGTCTAGGTACGATTACTGTATCGTTGTTTGTCTCACTTTTGTATACACAATACAAAAAATGGAGTATTGCATTTACAATTGGTTTAGGTATATTAAATTTTATAGTTATTGTGTACCTGTGTTTGACTATAATGATTGAAGTAAGATATGAAAGCGAAATTAAAGTTAATAAAAAAGAACTATTAACTTACGATACAGATGTTGAATTTGCTGATCATGTGTTGATGTGTATTTTGCCTAGTTTTTCATGTTGTATTGACAAAGAATCAAGTTGCTGTCAGAAATGTTTTCCTAGTTTAATAGGATTGAAGTATGTTTCAAAGAAAAGTGATGATGATGGTGGTGGTGAAAGAAATGGAGATGTTGAGATGACTGGATCATCAAAAAGTGTTAAAAAGAGAAAGAACACAAGGAGTTCCGGTTATTCAGTAGCATTCAAAGTGGACGACCCAAATTCATTAGAGGCAGACGAAGTGAAACTTTAAATGTTTTGCAACATGGATTGAGGAGATGATACGTAATATAATAATAAAAAATTGTCTGTATTTTAGATCTATATTTGTGTGTAGTGTACTATGTATTCTTAGTACCCACGTATGTTCATTCTTTTAAAACTAAAGTTCCTCTTGTTCACACGAAACACAATGATTCTACAGACATTCATACGTTACTGTACGTACGACACGTAGTACTAAGATTCTCTTTCCTCACCAACAACACTGTTCTGTTCTTTTTCTTGAACTGCTAATGCTAATGCTTCTCCTCCTCCTCCATCTACTACGTCTTTGTCATTATCATTATCATCATCATCTTCATCCTCACTTCCATTACCACCACCACTACCCATTCCAGCCAATATCATTTCTCTTTTTTTTTGCATTAAATTTCGTTGTTTCTTACTCAAAACAGTTTCAAACAATTTGATACTTTCTGAACTTTCCAAGACCATCGCTGTTTGTTCTGCATACATTTGATCTCTTCTTGCCATTTCTTCTCTTTGTGTTGCTAAGGTTGTATTTAGTTCTGCCAAACGTTTCTGTTGTTCTTCTGCTTCACGTGTAAGTCTTCCAATTTCATATTCATGTGATTCATGATTGTAATCTCTGGTTCTGTTGTCCGTAGCATCAACACGTAATTTCAATGACCTTGCATTTTTCACCGCAAACAAATCCATTTCTGACAATTTAGTATGTGTACTGTCCAGTAGTTCTCTAACAAGAGACATATCTCTGGAAACTCTGGCTGCAATCATTTCTGCTTGTTCATTGGGATCCAATTCACCTGTAATTTCTGGTCCTTGTTCATTGCCTTGTTCTCCATTTCCATTTTCATTTTCATTTCCATCTCCAACATTATTATTTTCTTCCGTAACATATTTTTCAGGTTCCCAAACACCAAGTTGCGATGAAGGTGATTTAACTTTTGCTGGTGCTTTGATTCTGTATCTTTGACCTGCCAATTCAACTCTTTTCTTAGCCATCATTATTGTAGTTTCTTCTTTATTAAAACCCCGTGGTTCCCAATATGGACTCAAATAATGAGCACGATGGGTTTCTGGTCTGTACCAAAAAGTACGATGACTTCTACATTTTGGATTTGGATTTTCCCAACGTTCCCATCCATGACTATCTGGACGTACCAGCAAAGAGGAAGCAGCTTTCACTTCAATGGGAGGTCCGGCAAGACGATAGGGTCCTGCTTTTACTGTTCGACCTTTTTTATCCAACGAGGCATGTTTTAAACCTTCTAAAAAATCTAAATAATTCAGTTGAGTACTTTCGTCGTACATGTCTAATTTTAAAGATCTTGCGTACATTCTATCCGACGCTTTAAAATCTTGTTGAATATGAGTTAATACTAAACCAAGATTGCGCAATGCAGCTGCACTGCTGGGATTGATTAATACAGACGCACGGAAAAAAGTGTCTTCGGCCGTTTTAAATTTTTCTTGACGATCATCTAATGACAATGCATCTGCTAATAATTTCAGACCTTTTTTGCCTTGCGGATGTCTAAATTTATAATCGCGATTCGCTAAAACAAACAAACCATAACAATACAACACAGTTGGATTACTGGAAGACATTTTGTAGGCTTCTTCATACAACACTTTGGCACGTGGCATATCATTCAATACGGTATGATTCAATAAAGCAAAATTTAAAATTGCAGCAAGTGAATCTGGTTTCTTTTCATAATCAGCTTTGACACGACGATGAAACATAATTGATTTTGCTAAATGAGCTAACGACGGTAAGGCTAATTCACTAATAATATTACGACGATAAAACGTAGCTATCAAATCACTGGCCATGTCTTCTGAATATGGACTATACACATCTCGACTTCCATTCCAATACACGACAGTGCCGTCGTTTTGTTCTAATTTATCCCATTGATCTAATACTTCTATATCGGCTTGATAATAATCGTATCCAGTCCATTCTAACAAGTATTCACGATATTTGTCAACTCTTGTTTGAATAGTTTTATCCGCTTCTAAATATATTTTTCGTTTGTATGGATTTTTAGGTATCTCAATTAATCGTTCTTTTGGAAGTTTGTCACATCTTACATAGGCACGAAAGCAAGCGTCAATAATCCAGGGCTTTGTCCATTGCTTGGTGTCTTCCTCATCATCTAAATCTTGATAAAAATAAGATTGAAATTCACTGCTCCAATATTTACGATATCTAATTTTTACAAGTTCAAACATTCGTTGTCTAGCTGCACGATGACGCCAACAGCATTGTATTTTAGCTGCCATCACGTCTTCAGCTTGATCTAATATCATGACACCTTCGTCAAACAATGGACTTTTCCAATACGCTTGCATTAGATATCTGTCTTGAATAACCATACGTGTGGTTAACCATGCCAGTGCTTCTCTTGAAATTCCAATTAATCGTGGTCGAGTTGAATTTTTTTTTTCTTCTTCCTTTCTTTCACCGTCACTATCCCCGTCACTATCTCCACCACCATTACGATCACCCTCTTCTTGACTTTCTTCTTGACCCTCTTTCTTTTTTTTCTTTTCTTTAAAACCTTCTGGTTTCATCACATTTAATATTTTATGACTTTCATCTAATGGACAATCTGGTTTTCTTAAACGAAGTAATAATTCTTGTTCTGGAATTTCACATCTATATGTTCTTTGTATATCAGGATCGAACGAACGAAATACATAATTATCTAAATGTTTAAATACTTGAACTACATATGTTCTTAATTTAATATCTTCGGGATCTTCCGCAATACTGGGCACATCTTTTCGACTAGCAGCACGAATGGAACGCGGACGTTTCACACCAAAACTAGACACAAGATGACCCCGTTCCGTACGTGTAGTTTGAACAATACCTGCTGTACCACCTTTTGTATGAATTTGTACTTGATCGAATAATAAATTAACAAATTCTTTAGTATATACACCACCTTCAAATTGTTTGCCCCGTCTAGTATACATTCGATGTCGACGTAGTAATTCTTCGTGTGAAATAAATCCACGATAATCTTTGCCGTCTTCTACTCGAAAAATTTGTAGTTCTAAACCTTTACCTACAATATATTTCGGTACAGCTGTTTTTCTTCCATTAACAGATTTCCATATCCATTCCAACCGACCTGGTCTTACTGCAGCCACCACATGAAATTCACCATGAATGGGACGTACAGAAACACGAATTCTGGCTTTTTTCTTGGCACGATTGCGTCCTGCCATCATCAATTTGTATCGTTTCATAGCAGCCCACATTAATAAATATTTTTGTATAAACAATAATGACATCCATCTCGAACGTCTTACACCTCTGGCAACATAACAACGAAACCAACATTGTATTGGTGGTACTGCTCTGGCACGTCTTTTATGAAAACATTTCACTCGAGCACGATTACCTTTCCACATTCTTTGAATTTCACGAGCACATCGAATGTAATATACTTTTCGCCATGCATCTCTTTGTCTCCATCTGGTTTGAACAATTAATGTTTGAGTTTTTAAAATATTATATTCGTCTCGTGTCCATATTGTAAAAAGATGTCTTTGAAGCCATGATGTTATCCATTTTTTTCTTAGGTGACGTATGTAAGCATCGTGTGCTCTACTCCATGCTTGCAATTTTGTTGCTGCTACTCGACGATCAATCGCCCATCTCATCATTCTTTGCATTTTACGTGCACCTTCTCTTCTTGCCCGACGTTCCATCACGACTAGATTAGCTTTAGAACGGTGCCAAAAATATTGAATCGACCATGCTGTAACAAATAACAGACGTTTGTAAGCAGTAATACGTCCAAAATGTGCGCGAACAATTCGTTGCAGTTGCACAGAAGCTCTTTCCATTTCTTGTTTGCGATGCCAAGCCGTATATGTCACCCATCTTCTCAATGATTGTCGATGGTACCATTTAGTAATTTTTTTAACACCTCTACGACATCGATGTAAAAAACGAAACCAACGCATATATATTAACCATGTATTGAAACGTGATCGTATTTTTGGTCTGAGCAACGCGCGCGCCATCCACTTCAAGACTCGAGAAGCTGCAATTTCTTTGACAAAAGGATGTCCACGTTGATTTTCTAATCCATTCATTAAAAAATCTAAAGGTAAAAAATTATCTCTTTGGTCGCTATATGTTTTTCGTAATATGCTATAGGCTTTCAATGTAGATTCAAGAGCGGAATCAATTTCATTTTCTAAACGAGTGGTTCTTCCTTGAAGTTCCAGTTCAATTCCCAACGATTGAATTGCAGCTGCTTTTTCACCGGAACTTCTTTGACGTATTCTTTCATCCTGTACTAAACGATGAAAACGACGAGTAAATAGTCTGGGACTTAAAAGAGAAGGACTTCGAGTCATTTCAGTACTAGTACTAGATAATTTGACCGGAGATGTGTAGGGAGATGTTAATCTTTTTTTAGCCGAAGCAGCAGCTGCAATGAGCAAACTACCTGTATCTGTTTCGGCATCAGATATATCTGAATAATCATCAGAAAAAGTTGAAGAATAATTAGATGCCGAACCAGAACCAGCTGTACTTGGACGTTCGCGATATTGATTTTGCCAACCTTGAACAGGTAAGTCAGGAGTTGTAGTTGTCGATGTATTAGTAGCAGCATAATCATCTGAATTGAGATAAGGGGTACTGTGTGATTTGGGTTGTGAATGTGTTTCTCCTAGAGTTTTGGTAGTGGTAGTAGTAGTGGTAGCAGTAGTTGTTGTATTATTGGTAATTGTTTCGGAATTAAAATTAGGATTGCGTGAAGAAGGTGCTGTTGTTGGTCTTGCTCTTGGTGAATTGGGATTGAGAATTGGTAATAAGAAATCATTGGAAGCCATGATGGTATGTTTTGAAAGCTAGAAGGTCGTTGCTTGCAGATGTTTTTATGAAAACAGTTTAATGTACATGTTGTTTTTTTTAATTTCTTTTTTATGTTGACACTACTCTTCGCCTTAAAAATTCCACCAATTACAATTCTTTACAACTGCTACTGTGAGTCTCTCCACACAGTGCTCCACCGCCTAATTAATACAGAGAGCTGATTGGTACTATATCTTTCCTGTCTTGTGCTTCACTATTTTATTGTATTCCACGTTCTTTATTTCACTGTAAAAACGTATACTTTCAAATGATTGTACTGGCTAGTAGCACACAGTAAATAAACCTTTGACAACTTCTTTTCTATCCTAAATGTCTTCCTACCGAGAGCAACGATTAAATCTAGCGAGAGCACCACCAGGTCCAGCCGACCAATACAAAGTTCGAGTTCGAAGTAGACCTGCACAACTTCAAGGCATTGGACAAGACGAAGTTGTTGGACATGGATTAGATGGATGGACTATGAAACGTGCTTCGGACGGCAAAGCTTATTACCATCATGACGTAATTGGTACGCAATACGAACGACCCATTGGCTTTGATTTAGAGACAGGGGGTGGAAGTGGCATGCCATCCACAGTTCCATTAGCACTGTTAACCCCAAACAGTCGAAGAGCGCAATTAAAAAAGATTTTAAGTTGGCAAAAATATCAAGCGGATGCAGAAATGGCTGGCAGTATGGGTAACGTACCTTCCATGCCAGAAGACACTGGAACTTTTTGTGAACACGTAATTACTTGCCGTTGCGATTGGTTAGATTGGAGTTGTCTTTGTTCCATGATAAGTGTATTTGTTGGTTTTATCATTTGGTTAGTTTCATTGGGTGAAGAAGACACAGCAACTCCTACAATAAATTATACGTTAGGATTGTTTATGATGTTGATTCCACTTGGATTGTGGACTCTTTGTGTTGGTGTACCCTATGTTGCATTTAATACTACACTGGGAAGGTCAAGATGGTAGAATGTAGCGTGCATCGATAGGATACTATTTAGCTGGGTATGATGCAATCTACAAAGTAGCTACAATACCTGTCAAGCACTTTTAGCATCGACCGCTACGTATGATCTATGATTATGATGCTATGCACAGACACATGCAGTAATAGCAGTAATAATGTACATCTAAATATAAATAAACATTTCTTTATAATTTCAAAAATAATCATTTATCAAACACTGCAATGTTGTGCAATTTCCTTATTGCATTGTCAGTTCCACTGACGATGCTCGCCTGATGCCTTCTTCCGTATTATCATCTATATTATTACTACCATTATCACCATTACCAACTCTCGAAGGAAGCAAAGTTTGTCTATACATTTCCATAGTTTGTGGATCTCTACATATCCTCCAACACATTGTTACAAAAAATAACAGTGATACAATTACTACTATAAAACCAGCAGTAAATAAAGTTTGTCCGTCACAATTTGTTGGCCTTTCGATATCGCCACCACCATTCACATCACCACTACCTGTAGTATTCGTATCACCAGTAGTATTCGATATAATAATCACAGTGCCATCTGCGTTAATTCCTGTCATAAGAGCTAATCCTATTCCAAAACAGGATAAAAATCCACACAGTTGCCAACAAGAACTAAGTCCTGCACAAGCTTTGTGACCGACATCAACACCACCAAAAACTTCTTTTTCATTGACTATTCCAGAAGTTGATGGCAAATCACCTATCTCTTGTGTAGAAGTTCTGTGCACAATTTGTTTCGCATCATAAAAATAACAAAAAGTTTGAGTACATGTACAACACGACAATATAATTAAAAGAATACCTAAACCTTGGGCATTGTAGGATGGAGGGCAATAGGACGATGGTTCAAAAGTATTAATGAGAAGAATACCACCAATGAGGGTAGAAAGAAACATAAGCAGGAGTGAAATGTAACGACACGACCGCGCCAATGCAATGCTTTTGTGTTCACAACATTCGTAGAGGGTATTTTCGCAACCCATGTTCAATTAGGATACTTCTGTCTTGACACTCTTTTCTTATCCTGAATCCATTTTACGCAACATCGATACACAACTATTCTTTATACTCTACCTGGTAGAAACTGTCATCAATTCTAATCATATCAAACTTTCCAATGCAACCGTTCCAACACCAACGAACAGCATCGAATTTTCATCCACCACCGACTTTTGCAAATCATCAAAACTACTCAGTACTCCACCACGATATCCAACTTATCCATCAATCAAAAGAAGATCAACTTATCCAAACCATTCAAACCAAACAATCACAAAAGACCACTCTTGTTGATCAAATAGAAGTGGACAAACGGATTACATCCGAACTGATTCAAGATGTCAACGAGACAAAATTAAAAATCACAAAATTGGAACAAAAACATAAACAACTTTCTGCTGCTGCTCAAAAAGCAGCCGCAGATGTCATTGGTCTAGACTTATTGACAGATATTGCGTCTCATGCACAATGTGAAACGGCTTTGACCGAAGCCGAGTTAGAACACGGACGTTTAAAACAACAATTGAACAATGTATCCGTTGAATTAAATCGTCTCGAAACAGAACTAGGCGAACGAACGCAAAGAAGAAATACGGAACATGAAGAATACATTCATAGTCGTCAAAATGCAGAACGAGATCAAAACAAAGAAATGGCTACTGTAGCATTTGACATGGAGGAATACGGTCGATTATTAAGAATCGAAGAAGAAGCTACATTACAATTACTGAAAGATACAAAAAATGCAAAAGACTTGGAAAATGAACAAGGACAAACAAAAACAAATACATTAGATGTAGAAGAATCAGTAGTATTAAGTGATCAACACGAGTTGCTAGAAGCATGGGCAACTCAAGAAGCCGCTCTGGTAGATAGTTTAGCAGAGATTGAACAAGATGCTTCAATATTATCACAGCAATCAAGTGAATTAAGAAATAGATTTCTCAACGATAACGATAACGAAGATAATAATAACAATGTAGCTGAATTAGAAGCTGAGCTATTTCACGTGATGGAGTTAATGAGAACAAAACATACTCAATTAGGATTATTAAAACGAAGATTAGCAATTATGAACGAAGAACGGTCCACTATAAATGTATTAGTGAGTCAATGGAGAGAAGCAAATCATAGAAGTAAAAGAAATAGAAATGAAAAAAAAGACAGCCTGATCTATCAAACGAAATCAATATCAAATCATTTGAATTTAGTACGTAACATGATGGGTGTTGAAGGAAACATTCAACAGAGAGAACATGGAGAATACAAAGAACAACGTAGTTCACGTCCAGAAGTCGAAATGTTAAATCACTTATCTAAAATGAGAAAATTAACAAAATGGACACAACTAGAAGAACAACGATCAAAACAATTACATCAAGTAGCAAAAGGAGATGTAGCAAAAGGAGACGATCTTGAAGAAATGAAATCATCAAATCACAAAATGTGGTTGAATCAATTTTGGATCTTCAAAGATCACAAAGAGAATGAATGTGAAGTGCAATACCGTCATTTTGTAAGACGTGTCAAATACCAAGTGGATGAATTATTAAATGTGCAACAGAATGGTTCCAAAGCCTTCAAATCTTCGACCGTCAAATTAAATGCACTCCGAATACAACATACAAATGTTAATCAAAAAAATCAAAAATTAATTTCAAAAGAGGATTACGATCTGGCAAAAAATGCACATGTAAAATCATTCAATGTTATCAAAATAAATAAATTAATATCATCTACAAAGATATTGTTGAATGAAAAAGTAGACACTTTAGCAAAACAACAGAAAAATGCATCGGATAGAATTCAAACATCCCAAAAGTATGACAGTGATATGAATGATTTAGAAAATGAATTAAAAGTCTTGCGTATTAGACATGAAAATGAAATAAAAGAAATTCAACAAGAAGAAAAAAATTGTATTGCTGAAGACGTTGCTGAAGACGTTGCTGAAGATAAAGATGTGGGACCATTGACAACTAAAATGTTGCTGACCCCAGCACCTGAAAAAAAAAGAAGAAAAAAGAAACAGAATGATCCATTCGATGGTGATTTGGAACAAAAACTACAATTTTTAACGTTTGGTGGTATTTTAGAAAGACGTTCAGCGTCCAACGGCAATAAGGAACAACGCAATGTTTCTGTATCTAAAGATTTTGAACGTTTAGAAGTTATGTTTACGAAATCAACAAGTGGAGAATCAGCTTTGAAACGTGAAACATTTTATAAAACAATTTCAATGTCCAGTGTTCAAAAAATTAAATCTAAATCAGAAAAAGCATTTTCAATTTATTTTAAAAACAATTCATCAAAATCAATAACATTTTATTGTCCCAATACATTGATATTACAAAAATGGATTAGTTCATTAAATATGTTAATGTATCATGCAAAAGACAAAGGTGGAATAGCGAGAATGCGTCATCGTGTCAATATTAAAAAATGACAAGGAATTTAATTTACATATGAAGGTATATAGTACTAATAAATTTTAATAGATTTCACTGAGAACTACCAATAGATTTTAGTCTGACGAGTATTCTTTACAATTACGTACAAAATACGTACGATTGTACGTGTAGCTTCAAGTTTGTAGATTTTACACGTACGATAAAACATAAAACGCAAGAAGTTTTTTATTATTTATTATTATTGGTATATATGATATTCTAGAAGGAAGTTGGAAGATTGGTCTACCTTTTTGTACATTTTTTTCTAAGCAGAGACACTGGGAAAATACAATGCAAATTTTGTATCACTGACATAACTGACTGTTTCTAAATTACCACCAATATGTGTCCATTTATCTACAACATAAGCAGCATTTGTTGGAAATTGTGAGTACCACGCACACAATCTATTTCGTTCTAAATCATACATTGGTATTAAACCACGTTCGGTTGTAAACATTAATGCCGTCGTGCCAGTATAAGCCGGTACATCTAATCCAGCTTCTTTGGCATCATTGACATCTTTCGGATACATAATTAATCTTGTTTCAATACTTTCACTATTTTTGTCGTTGTTCTTGTTGTTGCTGTTGCCGTCCTTGTACACAAACGATAATAATCCATGATCTAAACAAAATTCAGAAATTCCTGGTCCAGACAATGTAGTGTATTCCTCTTTTAATGCATGGTACGAATGATACATGATAAAAATTTTAAAATGCTTCTCCTTTTCATCCCCATCATCCCATCCTAAACCATGAAACGAATACAATGGACCATGACCATTGTTTTCATTTAAATGTTGTATTATTTTTTCATCCAATATTAAACCACGTTCTTGAATAATCTGTTTAGCAACAGTCCATAATTCTTTAAAATTAATTGTAGTACCTATTCGTGCACGGGAAGATACAACTATCGTGTCATCCGTCGTATCAAATGTATGTGAATACGAATAACCTGCCATGCGATTGCCAATCCATTGTCCATTTAAATTATAGGCACGAAATTCTTTGCCAGATAAAGCGGCAAATGTTCTTAAATATTGAATTTCGGAACGACTCCAATTTCTATTACTACCTGTATTGTTATTGGATGTACTAGTAGATGAAGTTTTGTCTGTAGTTGCTAGTTTAAATGTGTTTGTGTGATACCAATTAAACAAGACTGTGGAATACATGTTTAGAATACGATCTGTAAATTGTACAGAGGATAATACAGTTGGATCTTCTCGAGCAATAATTTCTAAATTTTGTAATTCTTCCATTAAATTTAATAATTCTTCTGCTTGATCTTGGCCAGGTTGGTGGTCTTCCTTTGCTTCCTTTGCTTCCTTTTCATTTTGTTTGGCAAGAATTGTTAACGGACCGTTCAAGACTTTCATACCCACATCATCAATCATTCTTCTAATACTTTTCAAACGTTTTCTTAATAGATATCCAAAATCACTCCAATCATAGTAATTGCCAGAATATCCAGCTTCTCTTTTTTGAAAAATAGAAATAGTAGTACCAGCTTTATTATCCCAACTTACTTCTAGTTTTGAACATCCAACTACATCTAGTTTATCGCCTAAAAATAATTCTGAACCAGCATGAAAATCAGACATCGCATATTCAATCACAATTGCACCAGGTATCATATCTTGATTTAATTTGACATAGATGCTGTTGGTTAAATGTTCATCCCAAGATTGATTGTCAATCCATATAATACCAGCATTGGATAAATCTGCATCCAAAGCATCTTTGCAATGAAACATTGTTTTACTTTCTAAATGAAATTGTGTACGAAATGTTTGAGAATGATCGACCAAGGAACACAAGACATCATATCCAACTGAATTTAAATTCCAAGTCATTGCTGCATAAAAGGTTTCGGTACCAACGTTGGATCCAAAACTGATCCAATCCAATTGTCTGCCTCTGGATCTTTGGACAGCATCCACCGCTACTGGATGTGTAGTAAACAATCGATGAAATCCATGGTAGAAAACCATTCCGTAGGCAAAATTAATAAAGGAATAATCGCGAACTTCTGTACTTTCTGCTATCATTTTTTCGTGATAGGCATGCATTGCATGATTACGATCTCCTACAAATTTGGGTGTACATTCCAATGTACGTATTGCATCAATGACATTCATCAATTTATCATATTGATTTTGTACACGTGTTGTTGTTACTCCTGCTGTTGCTCCTGAGTCTGTCGCTCCCGTTGCAGTACGACGCACTGTTTGATATTGTGCCATTTTTTCCATTTCAAATGCTTGTTCCTGACTAATTTCACTGGATTGCTGCCGTTTGTTCATACGTTCACCATGCGCCAAACTGGTTACACGTTGTCTTTCTTGGTTGATCGACAATCTGGGTGTATCCGGAATAGATGGATGTTGTATAGTAACACAAAAAACGGGCCATACATTACGATCCGATGCCCAAGGATCTACACTTAACGCTTTATGCCAGGCTTTGAAGAAATCTTCTGGACGTGCAGCTCGATCATAGGCTCTAGCTGCGCCGAAGGAGACCGTAGGTCGAGTGAGGGCGTAGGTCGAGTGAGGGCGTAGGTCGAGTGAGGGCCGTGTTGGTGTAGGTATTATCCAAAAAAGTTAGTACATGCCAATAGCAGTTGATTTAGGTATTGTCCAATGACGATAAAGAAAATGACGAAAAAGAAGATGACGATAAAGAAAATGATTGATTAAGAGAAATGAAAAAGTTAGTACGTGATCAATAGCAGCTGTGTTAGGGTCAAGGAACAGATTTTCTAAACCTACCCAGCCATTCGTATGCTTCTGGAATTGCCGAATCGGAAGACAAAGCAGATTCTAACGTTTCAATAGCGTCGTTCCATTCACCTTCATCAAATAATAATCTTCCTAATAAATTAGATGTACGACCAATAATACGACGTTCACGTGTGTAATATTCAAAGGCAAAAGGATGTAACAAGGGTTCCTTCAATTGGATTGTTGCCAGTTGCTGTTCAATTTCTTTGATTCTTAATTTACCAAGATTATTAGCACGGCGTAACGCATGAGACTTCATTGAATTAGAACGATCTCCATTTATAGCATCACCGCCACCAACAAGAACTACACTTAAGAGCGAGATGCTTAGTACGGAATCACGATTATTTTTAACCAGTGCCTGTGCTGCGACCAAGATCTCGGTGTAAGTCTTGCTGTCTTTCTCTGGTGAAATTGATTCTAATCCACTGCAAATGGATTCAATTTGTTGCTCTAGAATTGGATTGGTCATGCTAGCAATATCTTTGGAAAGAGTGATGGAAAGATTGTTTTGTGCCCGTGTTATTTGAACGAAATCCAAATAGGAACGAAAGATATTGACAGCATCGCCAATTTCCGGTTTGATATCAGTTGAGGTCTGTTTTGCTGTTGTCCAAACTGTGATTGGAATTGGAACGGGTGGCTCTGGTGTTGTTGTTGTTGTTGTAGGTGATGCAATTGTTTCACCAATCTT
>Ga0075441_10000945_pt1 | contig 14379 bp, 8 predicted proteins | sample CoawatmetaG00DNA_FD_71582 | JGI IMG/M metagenome (GOLD analysis project Ga0075441, IMG submission 71582) | Marine microbial communities from the West Antarctic Peninsula - Coastal water metaG002-DNA | ecosystem: Environmental > Aquatic > Marine > Coastal | place: Atlantic Ocean: West Antarctic...
CAAGTGGGTTTGGTAGTTGTATAACTTCAGCGACATCAGCAACAACAATATTTGAACTTAAGGATGAGGTTAGGTTGGATACTGGTTATATTAACCTTATTAAAGGTGATAGTGTTAGACTTATGTGTGAAACAGACTGGGAGACAACATCAAAATCTGTAAATGGTGTTAGTAATATAAACATTAAGTTGGGTACCAAATACGATATTGTCGGTAAACCTATAGAGATACCTTGGTATAGAGCTATAAAAGCTTCATCTAAGATTATAAATAAAGAATTATTTTTTGAACAAACAAAGGAATCTAAAGCCTTTGATATGGTTGTTGGTGGTGATTCTAGTAAAGTTACAATGCCAGGAAAACTATATATTGTTGATAATGGTAGTGATGTTATTACTATACCAGAAGTTAATAGAGATACGTTTAACAAACTTAATTTTGTTGACAGTAAAGGTGTGGATGGTAGGTTAACATGGGATAGTAATAGTAATACCCCAGTTAATAGATGGCAAAAATTATTAGAGAATAATAATATTAAGGATTATACTATACCAGGAGATAATATGTGTGAGTTAGGTGAGAAAGGAATATTCACCTTCAAAATACCAAAATACAACACAGAATACCAAGCAACATGTGATTATACGTTCCCACAAACAATACACTCGTATGTTGTGGTTAACGATTTTAAAAATGTTTACGGTAAAGATTTTAGACACTATATTGTTATAACACCAGATATTAATATAGAAAAACCATGTACGTCAAATAAACCTATAACATCATACGATATAATTAATAAATCAACACCGGATAAGTGGAGGGTTGTTAACGTTAATAAAAAGATAACTATAAATGGTGTTGAGATAACGGTAATTAATCAATTAAGTACAACCATAGACGACATGAATCAAAGCAGTACCAACAGTAATACAGTTACTATTGGTAACAAAAAAGATAAGGTTTGTAGGTACTACTGTAAGTGTGCTGAGGGAGCCAGAAGCTCAAAAACAAATGAAGTAACCCCAACTGACCCGATTTTTAACACAACAAAGGTTATGAGTGACTATAAACCTAGTAATTGTGAGGGTTGTGGTAGAGCAGCTATAGACTATTGTAATTCTGTTGGTGGTTGTAAACCAGTGGTTACTAATGGGTGTAATAAGGTTGTTGAATCGTGGGTTGGTGGTGAAGATGGTAGACCAAAAACCAACAAGTTCAATTGCTCAAGACTTAAAGGTTGTTATAGTGATATCGAAGGTATATTTGATTCGTTAGAGTTATGTGATAAGAACTGTAAACAAAAAACTGATGAAGGGACGCACAATATGTTCGGCTGTTCCAAAGGTAAATGCAAACCAATGAAACACGGTAATTGGGGTACAATTAAGGAATGTATTAAATTTGATAACAAATGTGGGGATAAGTACGACAACAGTAATGACAATGGCACAGAAGACCAAATAAAAAAATACAATTGCTCTGAAGGGATTTGTTTTGAAGACTCTAAAGGTATCTACACAACATTAGAAGAATGTGTTACAGCTTGTGAGTTATTGACAGTTATATATGAACCACCGGAAGTTACAGTTTTGTTAGAATTAGATAAGCACTTATTGGGAAAAGAAGGTACAAGAAAAGATATTGTAGACTGTAAAAAGGGGTATTATTGGTGTGACGCAATAAAAAGATGTATACCAAATAAAATGGAATGTCCTAAACGACCAGAAATAGTACGTAAAATTAATAACCAATAATGCCAATATATAACGGAAATATAATATTTGATACCTATAAATTAAAAAACACCACAACTAATAGTTGTAGTGGGTATATAACCGATTTAAGTGTGTCTGGGGGAACACCACCATATCAGGTTACTTGGTCTGGAACTAATTCTTATTCCGCTAACACATTTATCTTATATGATTTGTGTGTTGGGGAATATATAGGCACTATCACCGGTAAGGGTGGGTTAACAGGTACCACAACATTTAATATAAGTGGTACAACAAAACCCACAATCGATGTCATCTTAAGTGGTAAGGACTGTGTCCTAGATACAAATAAAAGGGGTGTTATTAGTGTTATTAGTGCTACAACAGAGTCAGAAAAGTTTAGATATGAATTAAGGAAAGATGGTGTTTTAACCAACACTCATTATGGTACAACAGCGGATACAAGTCACTCCTTTTCATCCATAACAAACGGTTCATATAGTGTTACAATAGTAGAGGAGACACCAACAATAGACGATATAGAGTATGTTGAAGGGTGTGGTACCTTAGACTATGATAGTGGTGATGAGTACAGTGGTTATACAATGTCTTACTTATTTGGTAAGTGGAACGTGTACATACCCTTCGGACCATCACAGATTTACTTTCCAAAAACCCTTGGGTGGGGCCCTACTTCCACGGCAACAACATCAAATGTAAGTTTTGATAGTGGATTACGTAAAGATGGTACTGTGGCATCAGACAACCCATATGTTTGGTTGTATACCGGAGCTACAGCAAATAGGTTAACGGATAGTGGTACCACGTGGTACCTAGGCACATCCGGAAATACCATGACTGAGGGTCAGAATGTTGGTTATATGACCGGAACCACAACCGAAAATGGTGATGTTGGTAAGTTTTATTATAATACGGTAATAAATAAATTTGTTATTAGGTGGCCATCCATAGGTAGTGGTAGTGGTTCATTTAGATGGGTTACAATAGACCCTAGAGTTAACTATGGTAAAACAGGTAGCCCTAGAGCTACTAACGCCACAGGCACAACTTACGGATTCAATAATGTGGATGTTGATGGTGGTGACTATACTGTAGATAGTGGTGGTAAATTAGCTTTAGCTAGTTCCGTTGTTGATGGTGGGGTAAGAAAACTAGTATCACCAAACGGAGCTAATAATAACCATACTACTGGTCTGGTTAGTTCGTGTCCTTATGATGACTATGTTTGGGAGACCACAATTAATTCTAATGGTGATGATGAAGTAGCTAGTTTAATATTACACTCATTTAGGGATACTATTGGTACTTACGGACCTATAGGTGTTACACATACACTATCACTAGACATGCGTACAAAGGACGGAATAATATCTATTTCAAACAATCGTGGTAATGAAGCGTACGCATTTAATAAATACGAAGTTCCAACGTTCAGAAAGTGTGTTAATGGGTGTACAGGTACAACAACAATACTAACAAACGGTACAACAGCGACAACTAAAGATGTTGGTCAAACCAATATATTATCTAATTCAGGTACAACAACACCGATACCATCGGGGGTAAATTGGTCAACATTTGGTGGTGTTAGGGTTAAGGTAACAAGAAATGGTAGCCTGTTTAAAATTGAATTCACAGACACATTAGATGGTTCTGTAGGTGACCTAAAACCATATGTTAGTCTGTATGATATTGAATTTGACTTACTTGATAGTACTACATGGGTAGGGAATCAAAAATCAGCACCAGAATGGACTAATAACACGTCATTATTGAAATATAATTCACCAGGTAGAATAGGGTTTGCTCATATATCGTTACCAAATACAAACTTCTACCATATGAAATTTAAATCAGAGGTTGAGGGTAACTCAACTACAGAATTAGTTTCAGCTACAGACGTCACAACAAATAATTTAATTAGTAGTAAAAAATGTGGGTTAAACAAGACATCTACAACTGGTGTACCATTCATAAAACCAGGTGTTCGTGTTACAATGCAAGTAATGCCAGAACCAAAAACATCCTTGGATGGTATTAGCACACCAAAAAGAATGGTTAAAGAAACCATAGCATATAAATCAGCTGTTAATATTTTTAACGCTACAGCGGACACAAAGGTAATAAAGTTTACCTTTGGTGGTAAAAATGCTGACATAACACTAGAAAACGCCTATCCAAAATATAGGATATACCCATACATATTCGAAACAGAAGAGGTTTCGAGGTTACCAGATTACGAGGCTATATTTGGTAGTTTAACCAATGAGGTTGATGAAGGTAGTAAGTCTAGTGTAATCAATGAAAACATCACGATACCAATAAAACAATTATCAACAGAAACATCTTGGGAGTTTATAATTAGGCCTAGTTTTTTATATAAAGATAAAACAAGTGATAATGATGTGTGGGTTGATACAGCTAAATACCCACCTAGTAAGAATATTGATTACAATAACGACTACTATATGGCGATTCTAACCAACCCAGAAACACCAGAATTAAAACTAGATGATTTTATAATCCCTAAAGTAGGGTTACCATCATTGAAGACGGAAAGAATTGAAGTTACCGGTATGCCTATCGTTACATCTACCACATATACTACAGCTGTATTTAGATATACCTTAAAAAGTGCTAAGGACATGCGTGGTAGGACAGCACCATTAGTAGTAGTTAACGGTATTTCATTAGCTGCTGGGTCAGTAGGTACTTCTGATTATAAGTACATACAATCGTCAAGAACTATAGAATTTCACCCACAAACGGTACAAAATAAAGACTGGGTACAGGTAACGTACGACGCTAACGGTGGTTCGTATACACAGTTTTTAGATGTTCCGGAGACGGTAAGTATTGATGATACTAGTGATATATTTGAGAAAGATGATTATTATTATATTAATTTAAAAATGCAATCCCTTGGTGCTGTTGGTGTCGCTGTTAATGGTTTAACTATATATAATGGGGTTGATTACCATAAAACTGGTGAGAAACAGATAATGCTTATGAAAGGTAGTGATACTTATTTATCTGGTGATACTATAGCTCTATTTTATAGGACTATATACGCTGTTTCTTCGTTTACTACAACAAAAGAACCAGTTATACCGGTAACACATAAGAAACGAAATAGGTTTGTTGAGGACATAACAGTAAATTTATTCGACGCTAACGGTAATCTTGTGCAAGAAGAAAAGGAGTCTATTGGTTGTGATGAGGTTGGTGATATTATCAGAACATATACATTAAAACCACCTACATTTGGACACTTCTCTTATAATGTAATTGTTAAGAGGTATTACCCATTAATTGATGGTGAGGTAGTTACAAGTGAGTCACATTCGGATAGAGTTGACTTCGAAATAAGTAGAGATGTATTTTATTCACCAGTTCAGAAGTACTAAACAAATAAAAAGGTATTTATAGATAAAGTAAAAAAAAATTATGAGTTATATAATTAAAAACAACACACAAGGAGCGATTGTAGCTAGATTAACAGACGCTGGACGTAAAAAGTTATCGGAGGGTAAACTAAATATAGGGCTATTTCAAATAGGGGATAGTGAGATGTGTTACGACTGTTACACACAACTACCAGCACAATATGATGGGTTGAACGTGTTACAAGCTGAACATAACGCACACAACTTAACACCATCACCACATAAGAACAAGGGGCATATAAAGTACCCGATGAGTAACGGGTTATCCAGCGGCGATACATTCGGACCAACTATACCACAACATGAACCTCAATTAGTGTACAATACAGCCACAGCAAGGGGGTTTTTCGATATACCAACACAAGACGCAGCTGATATAACTAACGGTACGTATGATTCTTTTTCAGCTAAAACTGGAAGTGCGTACACGTTATCATCTGATTGGATATTTTGTGGTTCCGCTACGACAGGGACAACAACAATGGTAATAAAAAGTGCAACAACAAGCTGTTCAACACAACGGTATTCACCAGTTGTTGGTGATTTAATATCTGTAACATACCAATACCACAACGCCCCACATTCAGACTGTTCAGAATTAGCTAACACCGCTATGTCACAAACATTATTTTACCAGGTGACAGCGGGTAACACAAATAACGCTCAAACAGCCGAATTATTAACACTAACGGTTGATAGAAATACACCTAATTTAACAGCACATACCGATTGTGCTAGAGTTAGGGTTTATCCAGCTATATCCAATAAACCCATGATTAATAGTAGTATTTATTCGGATAATGCAACTGTTTCATATTGGTGCGATGATACACTATCATTCAACAGTTGTTGTGATATATCTACTGACGATACAAAGATTTGGAATTTGAATATAAATTGGACTGAAAGTGTTGCTGGAATAACATCAGGGTATGAGGATGTTGACGGATACGGGTCAAGTGGGTATTGTGGCTCTAAAGAATATTTTGGGTATAACAGTAATGAAGGGCAATACTTTACAGACCAACAGTTAGACGACCATAATGAAAATGAGAAGGGTGGAACATGGCATATAGATTCAAATGGTGAAAAAAGGGTTGTTTTACCAGAAGACCAAAAATGTATTGGGATAATCCATTATACTAATAATACCACAACCGATTTTTATGGTGAGAAATTTGCGTTAAACCCAGATGGTGGTACTTCAGGTGTAAGTGATATTGGAGAAGCAACTAACTTCAAACTACACATGCCTTGGTTAATGTGGCATAAGAACCCAGGAACTAAATTAGGACAAACATTTTACGTTGACCCACTCCATACAACAGGATTGTTCCGAGGTAGTGGTATGCCATACTACATGGAATCTAACCTTAACGACAATATGAACCATGAAGGGTTAAGGTATTATTACTTAACGGATGACAACTACAACAATAGTAGTGTTAATCCAGTGGGTAAAGTTTTTCCTGACTATAAGATGGTTATAATAGATGATGAGGAACTGTTAGCAGCAATGTCGTACAAATCTAATAGAACCTACACACTACCATCACCATACACTTCAACTATTCCAGCTGGGACATCATGTAGTGCTACAACATGTACTGGTGGTGAAGGTGCCATGTTACATAAAAGGTTGTGGGTGACATACGTATTACAAGACACTGTAACAACCGGAACAACTGGAATACACTGTAATTACTATGTGTTTGAGGACCATAACCCAGGTGATACTAATGTTGACGTATCAATAAAATTCGGTGCGGAATTCCCATATCTAAATAATGGGTTCACAGCTGATAAACTACTAATATTATTCCAAACAACGGATATTGGTGTTAGACCAGACCCATCATCATGGTTGTATATCGACGTTACTTCATCTATACCTAATCATGTGGTTGGTACTCATATAACACAATCTAATCTTATTAGTGGTACATACTACATTACAGGAGAGGACACCGGTTTGTGTATTGGTACTCCAGGTGTTAGTTATATACTTAATGACTTCGTTAATGTAGCGGTAACAGCGTCAGAACTACAGTTTGGTGACGAGTATTTCTTTTATGGTTCACTAGAGACCGACATAATGGCAACAATATATGAAATGAGACACGTAGTCCAACTAGGTAGTTTTAAGTTCACAACATCAAATAACCCAACATGGATTGATTATAAAGCTGCGAACCCAACTTCTACGGTATGCCCTAAGATTACTGAAATTGGATTGTACGATAATGAATTTGGTACACCAGACTTAATGGCTATCGCTAAACTACAGTCACATATTGATAGGGAATGTCTGAATAACGCTCAACAATTTACAATAACGATTGATTTTTAAATGGGATATCTAGATACACATAATAATGAGTTATCTGGTAATACATTCAGACTTTATTTGTCTGATTATGGTAAAGGGCTATTAGCTACAGGTAACGACTTTTTAACATCAATAAAAAAGTTTGGGTTATCTGATAACGATATAAATTATTTGAAGGTAACCACAGAAGGGTGTAAGAATAGTGTGGGTAGTGGGTTAACAACAGATTGTTTCCATGACATACCAGATAATAGGGGTGGTGTAGCATATAGTAGTAGTCGTAATTTCGGTTCATTAGATAGTATTATGTTAGGTCCAAAATGTACCATAATAAAAAGTAATGTAGATACATTAGGTAATAACGAAGTACCATCGACACTATGGTCTACAGGGGTTGAAATTAATGAGGATGGGTTAGAAAGTACCTCAAGTGGTATGTTTAACGGGTGTTGGACAGTGGGGTCGTCAATAGCACAATTCTACCCAACATATTGTAGTGCATGTTCAGACTTCAATAATGACGGTGTTGTGGATATAGTTGATTTTAAATTATTCATATCTATGATTGGTGAAACAAATATGGTAGGTAATGAATTGGTTGGTGATTATAATGGTGACGGCGTTGTTGGTGTTGACGACCTATTATTGTTTATGAATTGTGTTCGTGATGTAGGGAATAGTATTATGGATTACTGTAGAGATGAGGACGTGTTTTGTACACTATGTAGTAAATTGGGTGATAAGTCACCATGTGGTGGTGACTGCACAACATGTATATAAAAAAAATAAATAAACGACTTAGGTAGATAATTATATAATAAGAGGATAATAATATGGGATTTATAAATAGTGCTAGTACAACAACATTAAACCTGAAGTTAACAGACGCTGGTAGAAAGCATCTGCTTAACGGTGGCAACGTGTTAAACATGTTTGACAAATTTGGTGTATCTGATGGTGATATTGATTATAATAATACACAAAAACATGTTGATACATCAGCAACATTGAACGATTCTGATTTATTAGGTTTTTTACCAGATATTACTGGTGACGAAACAACTTTCAGAAATTCAGTTAATAGTGGATATTCGGTTAAGAACCATGTTTGGGTTAAACCAGAAGCAACTAATGTTGTTAAGATACCTAAGAAATTTATTTCTATTGGTATTAATGGTGTTGATGGGGTTACCAGGTATTATAGGGATACCGTAGAAATCGACGTGTATTTACACGATTACTTTGTGTTGAATAAATTGTTGATGTCGAGATATGTTTCCGACCACAACGAACCACTATCAAAAAGTGGTGGCACTATAGAAGCTTCTGTAGCAAGTTACTTCTCATCCACATTAGGTGTTACAACAAACGGTGAGTACGGTACTTTGTTAGATAAACTATCATCATATGGTATTGGTCAGTATATGGATTTTTGGTCTGATATTAAGGTGTACGACGGTTCAACACTTAAATCAGAAAATGTAACCATAGTAGCTGATAGGGATTCTGACCACTACAATACATTAGCTTTAGCTGGTGGAGCGTATGTAACTAATAATGGACGTGGTGAAAATAATGGGATTGATTATACAGGGACTAACCTAAGAGGTGTTAAAGTAGCATCACCATTCTCAATGATATTCTCACCAGGGATAGGTCCTGACGGTAGGGTTTGGAAATCTGGAGCTGGTAACGCTAGCATAGGGTTTGGAGCTTTTGACATGGGATACCTTAATGTTGGAGGTCTAGGTAAATGGGATACTGGTAAAGAACCATACCCAACATTTATAATGGATAGTACCAAAACCGGATGGGCCGGAGATGTTGCCAATATAAAAAATGTGTTTGTTGGGTTTGTGTCAGCAGTTGACATGGAGACAAAAACAATTTCATTCGATGGTGAGGGGTATGATAATATAACAACCACCATACCAACACCCAGAATAGTGTTAAATGTTGGAAGTAGTAAAATTAGTCCAAAATACTACCCAATAAAACTTAAACAATTAAGTAAGACTAGAGAAGAATTAACAGATATGGGTAATAAGATACACGGTATTGAAATAACAGATACCAATAGGCCAACAGATACTTTCGGACTATTATGTGGACAATTAGAATATATATCCAATTGGAATAATAACCAAATAGGGTTCATATCTTCAGCACCGTATTTCAGTGTAGTACCAGGAAAATTAGGAGATAGTTCAATATCATCCAGTAAAGTAGCTAACTTAACAGACCCATTTTACACACTTGGTACTAGAATGATGGGTATGGCTGAGGACATATTCTTAACTATAGCATCTAAAAATAATAATTATTGGAACACCACCGATTATAGTGGTGGTTTTTATGGTGGGTTAAGTGGTGCTAGTACAAGTGACTATAACATAAACATACCTATCAATTGGACTATTAGGTCTAAAGAAACAACAAACGTTTCACCAGTTAAAGTTAGGGTTAATTTTAGGTTTAATAAAAGAGCTGTTACAGAGTCACTACCATATAGTGCTGCATCATCACAAAGTTATTATAGACCATACGATGATAATACATTTAAATTCTATGGTGAGGATGGTGAAACATTAGCGTCTCACAGTGTAGACCCTAGGGGGCATAACTACGCAACTAATGATACATATAGTTGGAGAACAAGTAATAATAAACAAATATTTAGGAAACTAATAAGTGGTCAAGAAATAAAAACTAGATAATATGAATATAACGTCATTAAATTGGTTTAGGAATAATGTTAATTACACCGAAGAACGTGGGTTGGTGTATTTTGATATGGTTAATACTGGTGCTAGACAAAGGTTTGTAGATAAAGTACCGACTATTAATGGATTAACATTCTTTGGTACTCCAGCTGAATTTGGAGCTAAACATAAACCAGCTAAGTACATATCCGTTGTTAGCTCACCGGACAAGGGTAAGGCATTCTATATTGATTACCCTAAAAACGATGATTTAACTAAATCTGTAGTTTTTCCAGGTGGTAATGGAAAGGATAGGTTAAACACAAATTTTAGTCCGTATCACGCTATAAAACTTTACTTTCCTGGTAGAACATCATTAAGTTTAAATAATAATACTAAAAGCTGGTCATAAAATGGGTAAATTAAAACAAATAAAATCAAATCAAAAGTCTGTGGATGTGGTATTAGTACCATTTGAAAATGTTGGGTGGAAAACTACAACAGGTACTTCATTAACATTTACAGCGGTACAAAGAGACCCAGACAATGGTAGACCGTTCTCTAATTTATACACATCATTTAAATTACCATTAACTTCTGGCCAATCTAACACATATAATTCTACATGGGTTGATAGTGGGATGAGTGGGTTAAATCAGAGTAACGTCATAGTTGTTGGTATAGGAGATAACCAATATGGTGAATTAATAGACGGTAGGACAATAAAATTTGTAATACCTAACAATAGTGGTGGTACATATACAATATATAGTTCTTTCTATGAACCAAAACCATTCTCATCGGATAATTCTGAACAAGCTTCTTATTTTGGAGCTAGGAGGATTGAAGGTAACCCAGTCGGGTCACCAGGACTAGCCTCTACCAATGTTTCGTTCTTATTCTCAGACGACATAAAAAAGCCTACACTAGCAACATCTAACGATAATATAAGTGATTGGGATGATGGGTGGCAGACAGGAGCTATACCTAACGGGTATGACGGGGGTAATGTGGATACATTTAGGTTCACCGACACAGTATCAACATCAAACACACCAAAAGCATACGCACAAACAGCAGATTTACCAGTAGGTATATGTTATTTAGATAAAGGGTTCTTAGTTATCACAGACCCAACTATTGTTAGTAATTTTGCAATGTCAGCGGGTACTGAAGACGGAACAAATACGTATAGTGGTAATACATCAGGATTCACCAATCTGTACTACACAGGAAACACTTCAGCGATAGCTAAAGTAACCATCACAGACTACACAGAACTCAACGCGGGGGACAAAGTAAATTTAATAGCTTCAGACGGTACAAACTATAACTTTACACAAGGTTCTCAGAGTTCCGTTAACGGTACATTTGAAGCTACTACAGATAATAATACTACAGCAACAGGGTTAATGAATTGTATTAACACTTCATCAGGTCCATCTGGAACTAGATTTAGTGCTACAGTACTTGGAGCAGTTGTTACCATTACCCAAAACACAAAAGGGGCTGCGGGAAATACGACAGTCACCGTTACAGACAGTGGTACTGCAGGTATGGCCTTAACTAACTCATTTACAGGGGGTGTGGATTTCCCATCATGTGAATTTTACACATTTGAAAAAGAATGGGTGTTAAATGTTAATATCGTAGCTGATAGTGGTGAATTCTATATTACAGAAAACCAATCAGCCTCTGACGGTTCTAAACCATACTATGGAGCTGGTGGTAAGGATACTGGGATGGAGTTTAAAACACCTTTTGGTGATGTTAATAAGATTTGGGATATATCTGATGTTAGTAGTACATTTATAACTGAAGTTGGGTTATATGACGCTCAAAATAGGTTATTAGCTGTAGCAAAACCAGATAGACCGATAGAAAAACCAAAAAACACACCAGTAACATTGACTTTGAAGATGAAATTCTAATATTTGTCTTATGACGAAACTAGGAAATAGACCTAAAGTCTTAGGACTTGACATATCAACAAAGACAATAGGGTGGGCATTATTCGATATCCAAAGTAAGGAACTATTAGAACTAACCCACTTCTCACCAAAGATTAAACCAAAACCAGAAGATAAGTTGACCGAGATGATGGCTAAGGTTGACCAATTCAAAGAAAAAATGGTTGACTATACAAATGTGGGTATAACTAAGGTTATCATAGAAGAACCACTTATAAATTCAAACAACATCAGAACAGTAGCTGTACTAATGAGGTACAACTCATTTATTACAAGAGTTATTTATGATGTGTTAGGAATCCTACCTGAATACATCTCAACATACGACTCAAGGAAATTTGCTTTCCCAACATTATACGCACCAAACAGTAAGGGTAAAAAAGTTCTATTTGGTGGGCATGACAAAGGTTGTGATAAAAAACACATAGTTTGGGAACAAGTGTCTACCAGAGAACCACACCTAACATGGATGTATACCAGAAACAACACTTTAAAAAAGGAGAATTATGATATGTGTGACGCATATGCATGTGTTCTAGGACAAATGAGTAAATCAGAAATCTGGTAATTGATTTTTCTCTAAAGTATCTATATATTTGATGTATGGATAACGACTCAACATTACTATTAGAATTATTACAGGACGTTTTAGGGGATATAAATTCACATTACCCTAATAATGGACAAATATCATTTGACTGCCCTGTATGTTCCTATGATGTTAAGGGTTTGGACCATTTAGATGGTAAGGGTAACTTTGAGGTTAACTACTACCTAGGTGTGTATAAATGTTGGTCATGTTCCGATTTTATGGGAACACACGGAAGCATCAATAAATTATTCAATAAGTGGGGGAACAGAAGAGCTAAGGAAACCTGGAAATTAATAGGGGGTGACTTTATTAAGAAGACCGAAAAAAAGTACGATAAGGTCAGACTACCAAAAGAGTTTGTAACTTTAGAAGATGGGATTAAACTAAGTATACCATATAAAGAAGCTTACAACTACCTTAGAAAACGAGGAGTTACCACAGAATTAATGAAAAAATATAATATGGGTTATTGTAGTGGTGGGATGTACTCAGGTAGAGTGATTGTTCCGTCATATGACGCTGACAGTGAACTAAATTATTTTGTATCCAGGTCGTACAGCGGACATAAAACCAAATATAAAAACCCAGAAGCTGAAAAAGACAAAATAATATTCAACGAACACATAATAGATTGGGATAGAGACATATACCTTGTTGAAGGTGTGTTTGATATGATTTTCATAGACAACGCTATACCAGTTTTAGGCAAAAGTGTTAGTGATAGGTTGTGGAATCAGTTATATGACAAAGCTAACGCTAATATTGTTATATGTTTAGATGGTGACGCTTGGGGTGACGCGGAGAAATTATATAGAAAGTTAGACGGGGGAAGACTACTTCATAAGATACGACTAATCAAGCTACCAAAAGATAAGGACGTTGGTGAACTTGGTGGTATTGACGGAATGAAGGAAATAACTTTATTATAAGATAAAAAAGACTATTATTATAAAATGAAGATAACAAAAGAATTAGCTAAATTTAACCATATAAAGTTCCATGATGAGGAACACAAATATTATATGGACGGAAATCGTACCGATTCGGTAACATCCGTTATTGGAAAATACAAACATCCGTTCGACAAAGACTTCTGGTCAAAAAAGAAAGCTGATGAACGTGGCATAACAAAAGAAGAGATATTGGCTGAATGGAAGTATAAAGCTGACTTCTCATGTGAACGTGGTTCAGCGTTTCACGAATTTGCTGAAAATTATCTAGCAAATAAGGTATTTCCATTTCCAGAATATAAGATTACAAATGCCCTTGGAGGTGAGGGTAATATGCTGGAGTGTAAGGAAGGTGTGTATAAACTAATCGATATGTTTAAAAAGTTTTATGATGATTCACACGGTAAATTGGTACCAGTTAGAGCTGAGGTTGTTGTTGGTGATGGTGAATGGGGTATAACAGGAATGATTGACCAACTATTCTTTAACGAAAAATCAGGTAAATTAGAAATTTGGGACTGGAAAACAAACAAAGCCATCAAAAAAGAGAATAAGTGGCAACAATTTAAAAAACCATTATCACATCTTGATGTGTGCGAATTAAATACATATTCATTACAATTGTCATTTTATAGGTTAATTGTAGAAAGA
>Ga0075441_10000948_pt1 | contig 14355 bp, 15 predicted proteins | sample CoawatmetaG00DNA_FD_71582 | JGI IMG/M metagenome (GOLD analysis project Ga0075441, IMG submission 71582) | Marine microbial communities from the West Antarctic Peninsula - Coastal water metaG002-DNA | ecosystem: Environmental > Aquatic > Marine > Coastal | place: Atlantic Ocean: West Antarctic...
TGCAGATTGAGCAACTGCGGGCCGAAGGAAGACCGGCCTGGGAAGCGGTCGTAGAGGCGACCGAGCATCGCATGCGCCCGATCATTCTGACGGCCGCGGCGGCGAGCCTGGCGCTGATTCCGATTGCCCGGGAGGTTTTCTGGGGGCCGATGGCTTACGCCATGATGGGCGGCATCATCGTCGGAAACCTGCTGACGCTGCTGTTTCTGCCTGCCCTCTATGTGACGTGGTTTCGGATTAACATAGATCCCGACAAGCAGCCAAAGACAGACGGACCACACGCGTGAACGACAAGCGATTGCGAGCGGTTGTTATGCGTTCGAAGAACTTTGTCGGCTAAATGGAGATCATGGCGGTTCTCTACCGCGCGGCCGGGATCGAGATCGTTTGGCCGGAGCTTCCAGTACTGGTCAGCCATCGGGATCGCGTATTTCATGGTATCGCTGCTGCGCTTCCGAAAAGTGCTGCTGACGCAGTCGCGTCTTCCTTCGGCCCGCAGTTGCTCAATCTGCATAAGGAACCCGCAAGTTCGTTTCGTGTATTGAACCGTGGCTTCGCGTGGCTTACCTTGCGCTACACCGGTGTGGTGGAGTTTTTCTTGAAACGGACTTTCATCTCGGTGGTCCTTGTCGCTGCAATGCTCGGCGCGACGGGGTACTTGTTCACGAAAGTCCCAGGCAGTCTCGTACCGCAGGAAGACCAAGGTTATGTGCTGATGGTGACGCAGTTGCCCGCTGCGGCTGCGAGCAGCCGCACACGTGCGGTAGCCGCCGTCACATCGGACGCCATCGCCAAGATGCCGACCGTGCAAGGCGTCGTATCGCTTTACGGTTTCGATATTCTCTCCCGTGCGCAGAAGACCAACGCCGGCGTTTCGTTTATTACGCTGAAGGACTGGGCTGAACGAACCAGGGCCGGCGAGGACGCGCAAGAAATCGCCCCCGGGCTGTCGAAGCTCAACGGCTTGTTCCGAGACGGCGTCGTGATCGGCTTCAATCTTCCGCCGATCCAGGGCATCAGGACCACCGGTGGCTTTGAACTATTTCTGCAGAACCGGTCTGGCGCGTCACTCGAAGCGCTGGCCGAGGCGGCCAGGAAGGTGGTTACAGAGGCCGCCAAGCGGCCGGAGTTGCGCGGCGTCAGCACGCAGTTTTCTACCTCCATCCCGCAATACAGGATCAATATCGACCGCGGCAAGGCCAAGACCCTTGGTGTACCCATCAACACCATATTCGACTCGATGCAGAGCGGCTTCGGCAGCCTGTATGTCAACGACTTCAGCCTGTTCGGACGGACTTACCGCGTCAGCCTGTCGTCGGAATCGGATTTTCGGTCCTCCCCGAAGGATCTTCGATTCATCTATGTGCGCGCCGAGACCGGTGCGATGATTCCGCTGAACGCGCTGGTGAGCGTCGAACGTGTAGTCGGTCCGGATACCGTCGACCGCTTCAATATCTTCCCTGCTGCCAAGATCCTCGGCAACCCGGCGCCGGGATATTCCTCGGGCCAGTCGCTTGTCGCGATGCAGGAGGTCGTCAGCAGCACGCTCGGCACCGACTATTCCATCGGCTGGACCGGCTCGGCTTACCAGGAGCTGTCCACCACAGGGACAGGTTATCAGGGTTTTCTGTTCGGATTGCTGATGGTGTTCCTCATTCTTGCTGCACAGTACGAGCGCTGGTCGCTCCCACTGGCGGTGGTCACCGCCGTGCCGTTCGCTCTGTTCGGCGCAATCGTCGCGATCTGGCTGCGCGGCATCGAGAACGATATCTATTTCCAGATCGGCCTCGTCACGCTGATAGGCCTCGCCGCGAAAAATGCGATCCTGATCGTGGAATTTGCCGCCCAACGCCATCGCGAGGGCCTGTCCGTCTCCGATGCCGCGCTCGAAGCGGCCCGGCTTAGATTCCGGCCTATCGTCATGACCTCGCTGGCGTTCATCTTGGGCGTCTTGCCGTTGGCGATCAGCACAGGCGCTGGCTCGGTCAGCCGCCATTCTATCGGCACCGGCGTGATAGGCGGCATGATCGCGGCCACGGCCCTCGCGATCATCTTCGTGCCGCTGTCTTTCCGTCTGGTGACGCGCGGCGTGGAACGGAAGGCTGCGGCGGCTGTTGCGCCTTCCACGGCTGGGGAACCGAAGTAGTTTCGATACCGCGCCGCTGCAGGAACGCGGCGGTTGCTGGGACAGATTGAAGCGCTGGTGCTCGAGTCGTATCGGGTTGGCTCAACCGTCCCTAATTCAAGGGCGCGCTGCGCGCGACGCACCGGGAGTTTCTGTCGAGCTGCCAACAGGGACCGGCCGCTAACCAAATCAATGTTTTGCATTCTTCTCAAGGTAGCTCACGACATCACCTGGAGTGCGAAATGCTTCTGCCACCTCGTCGGGAATTTCACAGCCAAATTCGTCTTCGAATGCCAGTACAAGCTCTAGTCCATCGAGACTGTCAGCGCCAAGGTCGAAAAAGCTGACTAGCTCCGTGACCGTTTCCGCGGGTATTTCGAGATGCGTAGCGATTATCATCTTAGCCCGATCAGCAATTTCATTCATGTCTGGCTCCTTCAAAGCTGACGGACCGCGACAACTGGAGATGACGCGCGAAACTCGCGAAGCGATGACTCCCTCTTACAAGGCATCCGCCGCGGCATTGTTGTCGTCGCAAACTGCACCGCTGCGTTCCGTATCCCTCGTTCAATGGAGGCACACGAGTTGCTGTGCTCCTAGCTATACTACCACGAGATCGATTTCTCGGTCTGATTGGGAGTAGTGTGGTCAATGCACAAACCTCCGTCCCTGGTGAGTGGTTCCAATCTGATCGTCCAATCCACACTAACGTTTTCCTATCAGGCCTGGGGTCCAATAAATACATGGGCCCGACTTAACGCGACCGGAACTTCTGGATCATTCTGCCAGCAACGAATGCCGACGGTTGCAATCCGCCTGCCAACCCGATGCACTTCGCACTTGGCGTAAAGGTCTAAAGGACCAGCGGAGCTCAGGTAATCAATAGAAAAGTTCACCAGCTTCGGCAGCCGATCCTCAGTTATAAGATCATAGACCGTCGTCAGTGCGGCCACCTGCATGAAAGTTGCGACAACACCGCCATGATACGCCGGTAACGTCACATTCCCGACCAATCGCGCCTCGAATGGCAGCTGAAACACGATGGAGTCCGCGCCACCGTTTGCGACAACAACGCCGATGCCGAGATGCCGAGCATAGGGCATTGTCGAAATTGCAGACGCGACTCTTTTGCTTTTCTCTGTCATTTCTGGGCCGCTCGATTGGCGAGAACGCTCTCATGGTCGGGGACCTTCGTCGACGCAGACGAGAGCATGAACGTGCCCATCACGACGGCAGCCAGCCTTTGATGCGGGCCGCTCAACAACTCGCAACGAACAAAGGCAATCGATTTAGTGAGTCGGTAGCACTCGGCCATAGCTATTAGGTCGCCGTCCATTGTGGCGGGTGCCAGATGGTCGATACGCATATCAAGCGTTGCAATGGGTACGAAGTACCCCAGCGCGCGAAATACCGCGAGGCCACATGCGGAGTCCGCAAGACTGAACATCACACCGGGAAAAAAGAAAGTTCCTGCCGGATCGGTGGCAAGGAACGGTTGCGCTGCAAGGCGCATTCGGGTGCGGCCGTCGGGCGCAGGGTCGTCAATGCGCATCCCGAGGTCGCGTCCATGCGGAACGTGCTGCGCAAACAATTGCACCATTGCTTCTACCGAAAGTGCAGATGACTTCGCATCACTCATCGAGTTGTCCCTAGATATCGAAGCACACAACTTAAAAGTCACGGTTGACGGCGATTGTATGTAAGATTAGTGTAAGATGCCATACAATAAGCTATGATATACGATATGAGCCAGTCATGACGCTAGATGCCCCGATTAAGGACGACATTGCGTTCGCGATGGAGGAGATCTCGCGAGGCCTGCGTCGGACTTTTGACAATCGAATGCAATCTGCCGGGCTGTCGCGAACCAAATGGAGGCTTTTGGTTCATTTGCAGCGCAACAACGGGATAAATCAAACTGAATTGGCGCGTCTGCTCGAACTTGAACGCGCCAGCGTAGGCCAGGCGATTGACGACCTGGAAAAGCTGGACCTCGTTAAACGTGAGCCGTCACCCAGCGATCGCAGGGTGTGGCTCATTAGGCTTCGTCCCGAAGCGAGCGTCATCTTGAAGCGACTGCGTCGGGAGGCGGATGACGTTTACGCTACGATGTGGAGTGGATTCGCATCCACCGATTTGGTGCAGCTTCAGTCACAGCTAAGGCGACTCGCGGCGCAACTTGCAGCCGTCGACCGTGAGTACGACGGCTGGGGCGATAAGGGCCTAAGCCGTGCGAGTTGAGTTGGTCTCCACACCGGCCGGCGAAATTTCGGCGCTGTCTTGGAGTGAAGCGGGAAGCCAAGCCCCGCTCCTTCATTTTGCGCATGCGACTGGATTCAACGCGCAAACATACCGAAGATTGTTGGAGCCACTTTCGAACAGATTTCGCATCGTCGCTTCCGATGCGCGCGGGCATGGTCGAACGTGTCTATTGGCTGCTCCAGAAAATCTGGTCAGTTGGCAAACATACGAAGCTGATCTCGAGCATCTGCTCGAAGTTTTCGGAGAGCCGGCTTTCCTTATTGGCCATTCCATAGGGGCAACTGTAAGCCTGATGCTGGCGGCCCGGAGGCCGGATTTGGCGCTCGGTGTCGCCATGATCGAACCGTCATTCGTGCCATTCAATAGAGCATACCAAGTCGCCGTGGACCGGCGGGAAGGGAACTTGATTCCATTTGATATTGCGCTTCAAGCTCGTAAACGTCGGTCAATCTGGTCCTCGCAGCAAGAGATTCGAAATTCCTACTCCGGAAAAGCGATGTTTTCTTCTTGGCGAGAGGGTTTGCTCGACGACTACCTCGAGGGTGGCTTGCATTTTTTAGATGATGGCCGAGTTGCTTTGGCCTGCGATCCGGCCTGGGAAGCTGCGACCTTCCAGGCAGCAACAACAGAATTTTGGGAGCTTCTTCCTCGTTATAAAGGAAAAGTCTTATTAGCCTATGGCTCGCGCTTCAGTACGGTTGGCGAAGCCGATGCGGCGAAGATTGTCGAACTTGCTCCACAGGCTCGCGTCTTCAGATTTCGGGAGAACAGTCATTTCCTTCCGATGGAATGTCCCGAAGCCATAGCGCAAATGATTGAGGACGGGTTCACCGGTATGTGACACCGCATCGCAATATACCGATGACGTTCCGCTCTCAACAAGCAGCGAGATCCGGAAATTATTCGCTAGAATCAGCAGATCTGAAAAGCGCGAGGGAGAACCGCAGTAAGCATCCGGTGAAGGTCGCAGGTTAGTCAGGTCTGCTCAGGCAGCGGCCTGCAAGTCGGAGTTTTTCCAGCACCATGGCAACAACTCGTGGAGCCGGCTTTGCGGGAGGCCGGCGATGCGGGCGAGCACGTCGGCGAGCCAAGCTTGAGGATCGACGTCGTTGAGCTTCGCTGTTTATGCCGCCCGCCGAACTATGCCGAGTTGGGTCGTTTTCCCCAGATTTCTCGCTGACCGGCGTTTGATCGGTTCGGCATAGTTCGTTCTGTGCCTCCGCTTTCAACAGCGGAGAACAGGAAGATGGAAGTTGAAGAGTACCTGGGCAGAAGCCGGCTGTACCGGCGTCTCAGAAGCGGGCCGCACGGACAGCTCGTCGAGCGCTACGCCGCTCGTCTCGTCGAAGAGAGGCTCGTTCGGCACGGCACATGGCGTTGCCTCAACGTGGTTGGCGGGCTCCTGAGTTGGATCGCAGGCCATCGCTACAAGCTGGCCGATCTCGATGAGCAGGTCGTTGAGCGGTACCTCCGACATCGAGGCGGGAGACAGTCTATCCAGTCCGGTGACCGGGCCGCGCTCAAGCGATGGCTGTCGGTGCTGCGCGAGGACGGCGCGATCGCGCCGTTGGTGCTGCCGCCTCTCACCCCGCACGAACGGATCTTCAAGGAGTTCGATGCCTACCTGCGGTTAGAGCGCGGCTTGGCCCCGAGGTCCATCGTCCGCCATCTCCCGGTCATCCGCAGGTTCCTGCACGAGGTGTGCTCCGGCGGCGCCGGCGACCTGTGCAAGATCAGCCAAGAGGACGTGATCCGCTACATTGAGCGCCACGCCCGGGATTGGAGCCCGAAAACAGGCAAGGCGATGTGCTGGTCGTTGCGCGCCTTTCTCCGTTATCTCCACCATCGGGGGCTGAACGCACGCTCGTTGGCGGATTGCGTTGCATCAATGCGACGATGGAAGCTCGCAACTCTGCCGACTTATCTGTCTGCCGCTCAGGTGCGGAAGGCTCTCGACGGATGCGACCGAGAGACGGTGATGGGGCGGCGCGACTACGCCATTCTGTTGTTGCTGGCCAAGCTCGGCCTGCGGGCCGACGAGGTAGCGACGCTCACGCTCGATGATGTCGACTGGCGCGCCAGCGAGATACTCGTTCGCGCCAAGGGCCGCCAGCGTGCACGGATGCCGATACCGCCAGACGTTGGCGCGGCCATCGTTGCATATCTGCGCAATAGCCGCCCAAAGTCGTCGTGCCGACGGTTGTTCGTCCGCACACTCGCGCCACACGTCGGCTTTGCTTCCGGATGTGCGATCACCATGATCGCCAAGGCCGCTCTCGATCGCATTGGAATCGAAGGTTGCGCACACCGCGGCGCCCATATCTTCCGACACAGTCTCGCTACTGAGCTTCTCCGATCTGGCGCGACCTTGTCGGAGATCGGACAGTTGCTGCGGCACGAGAGCCACGACACCACCCGGATTTACGCGAAGGTCGACATCGATGCGCTGAGAACATTGAGCCTGCCCTGGCCGGGAGGCGTGCAATGACCAATCTGCGCTCCGCACTCGATAAGTACCTGAGCATGCGCAAGGGACTGGGATACAAGTACGAGCACCAGACCCGTCGGCTCGCCGACTTCGTCGCCTTCATGGAGAAGCGCAAAGCCAGGATCATCACGACGAAGCTGGCAATGGAATGGGCAACGCTGCCGCCCGATCGTCATGCATCCTGGGCGCTGCGATTGAGCGACGTGCGCGGGTTCGCGCGCCATGTCGCCAACTTCGATCCGAGAACGGAGGTGCCGCCCGTCGGCATGCTGCCGGGATGGAAGCGTGCCAAGCCCTATGTTTACAGCGACGCGGAGATCGATGCGTTGCTGACGGCGGCGCTGGCTCTGCCGCCAGAGGACGGGCTGCGCCGATGGACCTACCATACCCTGTTCGGGCTGATTGCGGTGACGGGCATGCGTATATCCGAGGCGATGGGCCTGGAGCGTGATGACGTCGACCTCGACGCCGGCGTGCTGACGGTCCGGCTGACCAAGTTCGGCAAGTCGCGGCTCGTGCCATTGCATCCGACGACGAGAACCGCGCTGCGCGACTACGCCCACCGGCGCGATGCACTGCTCGGATCACGCTGCGGCTCGACCTTCTTCGTTGCCGAACAGGGAGGCCGTTTGCTGCACCAGTACGTTCATCGCGTCTTCTGGCGATTGTCCCGAGAGATCGGGCTGCGACGCCCAGGTGATCGTACCGGGCCACGCGTGCACGACTTCCGTCATCGCTTCGCCATCCCGACGCTGCTCGACTGGTATCGCGAAGGCAAGAACGTCGAGCAGCAGCTCCCAGTGCTCTCCACTTACCTCGGCCACGCCTGCGTGCGCGATACTTACTGGTATCTCTCGGCCTGCCCCGAGTTGATGGAAGAAGCGGCGCGGCGTCTCGATCGGCGATGGGAGGTGGCGCCATGAAGCCCGCCTGCAATGTCGCCACGTTGATCGAGCGCTTCTTCACCGAGCGCCTCATACGCCAGCGCAATGTTAGCGCCAACACGATCGCCTCCTACAGGGACACGTTCCGGCTGCTGTTCATGTTCGCACAGGTGCGGCTGCGGAAGTCCCCATCGGCCCTGACGCTCGTCGATCTGGATGCAACGTTCATCGGCGCGTTCCTCACCGATCTCGAGGTAAAGCGCGGCGCCAGCGCGAAGACGCGTAACCTGCGTCTGACCGCCATCCGATCCTTCTTCAGGTTCGTGTCCTTCGAGGAACCGGCACACAGTGCGCTGATCCAGCGCGTGCTCGCTATACCGAGCAAGCGCCACGACAAGCGACAGGTGCACTTCCTTACGCGCCCCGAGATCGAGGCGGTTCTCGCCGCGCCCGATCGAACGACGTGGCTTGGCCGCCGCGATCACACCTTGCTGCTGGTCGCGGCCCAGACGGGCTTACGCCTCTCCGAGCTGACTGGCCTTGACCGGGATGCCGTCCACCTCGGGTCTGGCGCACACGTACGATGCGTCGGTAAAGGGCGGAAGGAGCGGACCACTCCGCTGACCACACTCGCTCGGTGTGCGCTCCAGGCATGGCTCAAGGAACCGTTACGGAAAGGAGCAACAGCGTTGTTCCCCAACGTGCACGGGGCCCGGCTCAGTGCCGACAGCGTCCAGTCGCTGCTGGGAAAGCATGTTCGTGTCGCTCACAAGAGTTGCCCGTCTTTGAAGGCCAAGAGCGTATCACCGCACGTGCTGAGGCACAGCGCTGCGATGGAACTGCTGCAAGCCGGCGTCGACTGCTCCGTAATCGCGCTGTGGCTCGGTCATGAATCGGTCGAGACGACGCAGACGTACCTGCACGCCCACCTCGCCCTCAAGGAAGCTGCCCTGGCGAAGCTCAAGCCGTACGAGCGCGGCAAGCGAACCCGCTTCCAGCCGAACGACCGCCTGCTCGCCTTCCTGGAGGCGCTCTGAACGACCAGACTATGCCGAATGGAACGGGGCTGCCGTGCACGCGATCGACGATGCCAGCGTGACAACGACGCGCCATACCGGACCCGTTCGGCATAGTTCGGCGGGCGGCATAAACCTGCCTATGCCGATCGCGGCATAGGGCCGTCATGATCAGCGTAGCCATGGCCGCGGCGCGATCGGCGCCGCGTTCGGAGCCGGCGAACAGCCACGACTTTCTGCCAAGGGCAAAACCCCGAAGGGCGCGTTCGGCCGCGTTGTTGGTCAGGCAAATCCTGCCGTCGTCGATAAAGCGGGCGAACCGGTCCCAGCGCTTGAGCATGTAGTCGATCGGTTTGGCGACCGAAGCCGAGCGTGACAGGCGAGCGCGTTCGTCGCGCAGCCACGCCTCCAGCTCGATGAGAAGCGGCGCGCTTTGTTCCTTGCGGATGCGCATACGCTCATCTGCGGCAAGGCCGTTGATGCCGCGCTCGATATCGAACAGCGCGTCGATGCGCCGGACCGCCTCCAGCGCAACCGGCGAGATCGCCGCGGCGTTCTTGCCGCGCCGGGCGTTGGCCGCGATGTCGGCCAGTTCGAAGAACTGCCGCCTGGCATGGGCCCAGCACAGTGCCGAGGTGGTTGCTCCCGCCGCACGCGTGGGATCGTAGAGCGTATTGTAGCCGCCATAGGCGTCGGCCTGCAGGATGCCGCTGAAGCCTTGAAGGTGCAGCGCTGGATGCTCATGCCGCCGGTCGCGCGAGGCGTAGTACAGCGCCGCCGGCGGGGCGCGGCCGCCAAACGGGCGGTCATCGCGGACATAGGTCCAGATGTGCCCGGTGATGGTCTTGCCCTTCGCCAGGATCGGCACCGTGGTGTCGTCGCCGTGCAGACGCTCGGCCGCCAGCACATGGGCCTCGATCAGCGCATGCAGCGGCTGCAGCGCCATTGTGCAAATGCCAACCTGGTCCGCCAGCGTCGATACGCTGAGATCGATCCCCTCGCGGGCATAGTGCTCGCTCTGCCGGTTCAGCGGCTGATGCTGGCCGAACTTCTCGAACAGGATCATGGCCAGCAGGCTCGGCCCGGCAAAGCCGCGCGGCGTCACGTGGAACGGCGCCGGCGGCTGCGCGATCGTCTCGCAACTCTGGCAGGAGAACTTCTCCCGCACCGTCTGGATCACCTTCCACTGCCGCGGAATCACCTCCAGCGTCTCGGTGACGTCCTCGCCGAGCTTCGACAGTCTTGCCGAGCCGCAGCAGGGACAGCTTGCCGGCGCGGCGATGACGATGCGCTCGCGTGGCAGATGGGCGGGGAACGGCTTGCGCGAAGGCCGCTTGCGCGCGAACGATTTGACCGTCTGCGTCCGCGCCGCCACCTGCTCGGCCGCCAGTTCGTCCTCGGTCGCTGCCGCCTCCAGATCCTCGAGCTGAAGCTCCATCTGATCCAGAAGCCGCGCCGTGCGCTCCGAGCGCGTGCCATAGAGCTCTCGCCGCAGTTTCTCGATCGCAAGCTTGAGATGGGCGATCAGCGCCTCGCTGCTGGACAGATCCGCCCGGGCATTGGCCGCTTCGGCCTTGGCAACCGCTACCGCGGCCTTGGCAACCACCACACCGGCCTCTGCCATCACGCGCGCATCGCGCTCCGCGAGGATCATCGCATGCGCGGCGGCGAGATCGGATGGAAGCGATTCAGTGCTGTTCACACGTGCGACGGAATCAAGATCGATGCCTTGTCACGCGCTCGCAAGACACAGCGCCAAGCAGACGAAGCGCTGCGGCATGCGGAAGAGCAACAGGTTCAGAGGCTGCGTTATCAAGCCACACTGGCCGAGCGTCAGTTCAATCGCGTCGATCCGGACAACAGGTTAGTCGCCAGCGAGCTTTAGCGACGATGGGAAACGGCGCTCAGTGAGCTGCGTCGCGCTGAAGAAGCGTCAGCGCGACGGGCTCTCCCTGTGCCTCACCAATCCGTGGGCGTCGATCCCCATCTGCGTGCGAAGGTGGTGGCACTCGGTGAGCGGCTCCCTGCGATCTGGGCGGACCCAGCAACCCGTCGAGACCACCGCAAGGCGCTGCTGCGTTGCCTCATCGAAAAGGTAGTCATGCGTCGTAGTGCGCGCGACAAGGCCGAGGTGCGCATTGTGTGGCGCGGTGGGGCGACGACCGAGCTGGTCGCCATGATGCCGGTCAACAGTCTGGCCGCGTTGCCGCGTCATGTCGAAATGGAAAATCGCATTTGTGAATTGGCTGCCAAAGGTCTCTATGACGACCAGATCGTTCAGATCTTGGCAGACGAGGGACATCGGTCACCGTGGCGCGGTACTGCGGTCCTGCCGAGTACGGTTCGCGGTATCCGGCTTCGGCATGGCATCAAAGCGGTGCACAGACAAACCCGATGGCCTCCCGTCAAAGGCTGCCTGACGGTGACGCAACTGGCTGAGCGACTCAATATCCCAACGAAATGGATCCACACCCAGCTCCGGCGCGGCGCCATTCGGGCCATCCATGAACCCTCCGGTCGTTATCTCTTTCCAGATACCGACCATGCCATGCTTGCCATCCGCCAGCTGCGCGAACACCACGTCAAAACAATCGATCTAACGGGAGGGTCATCATGAAAACCAGGGGTATCAATAAAGGTGCTGCGCAGAGGAGATCGTCACCGCGCCGTCAGCTGTGCTCGGCCACAAAAACCGGCCCCGCTCCAGCCGCTTCGTAAACAGACACGAGCCCTGGCCGTCATGCCAGATCACCTTCAAAAGATCGCGGCTGCGGCCACGAAAGCAGAACAGCTGGCCGCTCAGCGGATCGCGCCGCAGCACCTGCTGCACCTGCAGCGACAGGCTCGCAAAGCCCTTCCTCATGTCGGTGTGACCGGTCGCCAGCCACACTCGAACCCCCGCCGGAAGCGGCATCATCGCAGCGTCTCCAGCCCGCGCATGATCCGCAGCAGCGCCTCCACATCGACCGCGCAATCGACAAGTACGCGCCGGCCGTTCGCGCTCACGATCTCGATCCGGCCACAGCCAGAGCCGCTCGCCGCCTCGCGCTGCTCCGGCACGATCGTCGCCGGCACAAATCCGGCAATCGCGCCAAGCCGACCCACGCGATAGGCCTTGCGCCACGCAAACAGCAGCTGATTGGAAATGCCGTGCCGGCGCGCCGTCGCCGACACCAGCCGCGGGCCCAAAAGGCTCTCCTCGACGATCCGAAGCTTTGCCGCATCCGACCAGCGGCGTCGGCGCCCAGTGTCAACGACTTCAAGGCGGCTGATTTGACGAGTGTCAGTAAGGCTATCCATACCAACGGTCAGCTACCGGCAAAATATTTGCGCAAGACGGCCTACGCCGGATGGTTACTCCTTTTGTGCTGATTGTCGTAGAGTTTTGGTCGTAGAGTTTTGCGGATGTGAGACGGTTTGCCGACAGCACATGGCGCATGGCGCCTGTTCATTTTGAACCGGTTTGAAACGACTGGCGAATTGTTAATTATTCTAAGCCGCTTGGCTTGACTGCTGGAGAGTAATTGCCATGCAAGACATATTCATCCTCAGCGTCGGCATGACGCCGTTCAGGCGAATGCTCGACGTAGACCTCAAGACCATGACGCGGCAGGCCGCCGACGCGGCACTGGGCGATGCAGGGATCGAAAAACCGATCTCAAACCAGCCTCTTCAAACAAGGCGGGATTGATCCAGCTTCCGAGAAAGGGAACGCGATCGGTCGGCACATATGCTCGCTTTCGCGAGTTGTAGTGCAGATAACCCATGGTCGTCGGGCTTCGTAGCAGCGCCGCGGTGCTCGATTGCGGATAATCCAATGCCGTTGCCACAGCAACGTTGTTGAGAGGTTGCTGGACCTCGTCAAAATATTCGAGAATTTCTAGCCTTCGGATCGCCGATTTAACGACGCCAGTTTCTTCCGGACATGGACTGAGTTCCTGCGCTTTCATGGGCTCCCTCCCTGCCGCTAATGCGACGGGAATGCACACTTCGATTTCGCGCCCAATAGCCCTGCCAGCGGTACGAATTACCCACCAGGTCAGGAGGCCCATCACGTGATGTCATCACGGCTTCAGACCACCGGGACACGTTTGGCCGCGACGGCGGCCGGTGAAATGACGTCGATATCGATCGGCACCCGCCACCGCTCCGTATAACGCACCTGCGGCGCCGCGTTGCTGGCCGGCGCGCCTCCCAGAACAAAGCCATCGAAGCCGCTGCTCATGACCTCGTTGCATTTCTGTACATAGACCGGGAAGCCGCCGATATAGGGCATGAAGACGCGCGGCCGGCCAGGGATGTTGGTGCCGACATACCATGAGCTGCAGGTCGATCGCAGCGACACAGTAGAGACCTCGTTGACGTGCTCGACCCAGGCGTCCTCGTCCTCGGGCTTCGGCTCGATGGTCGTGGCCCCGACATCGCGCATGTGGCTCATGCAGTCCGCCAGCCAGTCGACATGCTGCTCGATCGCCTGGATCATGCTGGCGAGCACCGAGGGGCTGCCGGGGCCGGTGATCGTGAACAGATTGGGAAAGCCCGCCGATGCTATCCCGAGATAGGCGCGGGGGCCGGCCCGCCATTTCTCGGCAAGTGTCAAACCATTGCGGCCGGTAATCACAATCTTGTCGAACGACCCCGTCATCGCGGCAAAGCCGGTAGCGCAGACGACCGCGTCCAGTCTGTACTCGACGCCGTTGACCTCGATGCCATTGGCGGTGAAGCGCTCGATCGGCGTCCGGGAGACGTCGACCAACTTGACGTGGGGCATATTGTACGTCTCGAAGTACCCGGTATCGACGCAGAGGCGCTTGCAACCGAAGACGTTGTCCGGACACAGCAGGTCGGCCGTGACCGGATCCTTCACAAGCTCGCCGATCTTGCGGCGGGCGAAGTCGGCAATGGTGTCATTGGCGGCCTTTTCGAACAGAAGATCGCCATAGGAACCGAGAAAGGGCAGGCCGCCGCGGGCCCAGGCTTCCTCGTACTGCCTTTCGCGCTCTTCGGGCGCAGCCTCCAGCGCCGGCTTCATGTTGAAAGGAAAGTAGAAGCCGGTCGGGCGTCCGCGCGCCTTTGCCCGCAGCGCCGGATAATCGGCCTTGGCCGCCTGCAAATATTCCGGCGTCAGGCTTTCGTTGCGGGCCGGCACCGACCAGGTCGCCGTGCGCTGGAACACCGTGAGGCTTGCCGCCTGCTGCGCGATGATCGGGATCGACTGGATCGCCGAGGAGCCGGTGCCTATCACGCCGACACGCAATCCCGTGAAGTCGACACCCTGATGCGGCCATTCGCCGGTATGGTAGATAGGCCCGCGGAAATCCCCGATACCCGCAAAATTCGGCCGGTTCGGCGCCGACAGGCAGCCGACCGCCATGATGCAGAATTTTGCCAAAACCTTGTCGCCGCGGTCGGTCTCGATCAGCCAGCGCTTTTCAACCTCATCGAACGTCGTCGCGGTGACGCGGGTGTCGAACACGATATCCCGGCGGAGATCGAAGCGATCGGCGACATGGTTGGCGTAGGACAGGATTTCGGGCTGCGGCGCGTACTTCTCCGACCAGTTCCACTCCTGGTCCAGCT
>Ga0075441_10000950_pt1 | contig 14328 bp, 12 predicted proteins | sample CoawatmetaG00DNA_FD_71582 | JGI IMG/M metagenome (GOLD analysis project Ga0075441, IMG submission 71582) | Marine microbial communities from the West Antarctic Peninsula - Coastal water metaG002-DNA | ecosystem: Environmental > Aquatic > Marine > Coastal | place: Atlantic Ocean: West Antarctic...
AGTTGATACGTTAGACTTTAATAATACTCTTTTTTTTACTACATCATTTAATACAACTAATAATTTGTTTATTTTAAAATTTAATACATCGCTAGTTGCATTTGCGCTAGTCAAAGATAACATTGTTGTTAGTGTTGCGGAATTTGCCATTTTATTATTATTTTATTTATTACTACACTTCAAATATAGCTACTTCTAATATAGGAGTGCCAGATGCTGCGTCTACCATTAAATCTATTGATGTATTCCACGGGAAGAATGCAAATTCTCCCGCACCTAGAGCCATAAATATATCTCCATCATTTGCTTTTACTAAAGTCATTGCTATTGTTGAATCTAAATTTTTAACAAACACCCAAGATTTACTATAAGCAGATGCAGCTACAATAGCTACTGCTGTACTACTTGTAGTAATTCTTTTTATTTCTACTGCTTTAGATACTGCTATAGTATCTGATACGTTTAAATTTAAACTGTCAGAAGTAAGGTCAGATCCTGTAAGTGCTAACTTTGCGGTTAATGTCGCCATATTTTTTTATATTTATTTTTATTCTATATTAACTTTATATACTTAAACTATGCTCTTCTCCAATAAGCATACTCCACTACACAAGTAGCTGTGTGTGCTTGAGCTTCAACTCCTAAAGCTTCTTTCATAGGTAAAAACATAAATTCTCCAGCTCTTAATTTAGCAAAGTCTGTTCCTCCAGCTGTTTTTATTGCTACAAAGTTAGCAGTATCCATATTTCTTACATAAAAATATACTTCATCTCCAGCTGCGGTTGCCGCTGCAGCAGAAAGTAATTCTGTTGGAGCTGAGTGCAGAACTGCAGCTCTAGCTATATTAACAGATGGATTTCCAATCGGTAAATCTTTTGATATTGTAATACTTAAAGCATCAGAAGTAGCATCGGTACTTGTTAATGTTATTGTTGATGTTAGTGTTGCCATTTTTTTATTTTTTAATTATTTTATTATTTATTATTTGATTGTTATACTTAATCACAGTATTATAAATACCTTTACTAAAAGAAGATAAATCTATTATATTGCCCTGACCTGATAAAACTAGTCTCCCTACATTATCATAAACTTGTATACCTACAACTTTATTTATATGTATAATTCCAGTAGTTGGATTAGGGAATATTTTTATATCGTTTTCTATTTTTCTTGCTAACGGTAAATTACCAGACCACCCATTTGAGCAGTAATCATAAGTTGCTTGACATATAGTGTCCCACTCATTCTCACAGCAATAGTTATCTACATCTATTACCCAAGAGTAACAAGGGTCATTAAGCCAATAAGGATTACCCGAACCAGTGATACAATTAGCGCTATATAAGCAAGAAATAGAATCATTAACATTAGCTTCAACATTATAGTTGTATGCATCGACATCCATACACCCTTGAACCACAACCACACACGAACCATTGTCAGTATTAGCTGTTGAATCATAATTAAAAGCAGTTGTATCCATACAACCATACATATAAGCAATACAACTAAAATCTTCTGTATTTGCAGAAAGAGTAAAGTTAAGGGCACTTGGGTCAGTGCAACCATAGATAAAAGGAATACAAGAATTATTGTCGACATTTGCTAAAGGATTATAATTAAACATTATACTATCAGTACAACCATATATAGGAAGTATACAACTAAAATTATCTGTATTACAACTATCACAAAAGTTTAATGCAATAGGGTTTGTGCACCCCCAGATAAATTCTATGCAGGTTTCGTTACTCATGTTTGCTAATGGGTCATAATTAAATGCAGTAGAATCAGTACATCCATAAATAAATGGAATGCAAGAATTATTATCTGTATTAGCTATAGAGCTATAATTCCACATTGTTGCATCCATACACCCATAAATGTAAGGTAAACATGAACCGTCATCTGCATTAGAGCTAGGAGTAAAATTCCACATTGTACTATCTGTACACCCATAAACAACACCAATACAACTACCGTCATCTATATTAGCTAGTGAATCATAATTAATAGCTATACTACTCATACAGCCATAAACTATAGCTATACAGTTACCCGGTGTATTTGCTTGAGGATTGTAATTCAAAGCTAAAGCTTGCATACACCCTATAACAACTGGAACACATCCACCATTATCTATATTAGCAAGCGGATTATAATTAAATGCTGTACCGTCATTACAACCCCAAACAGCGGGAGTTAAACAACTATTGTTACTAGTATCAGCTACAAAACCTTGAGTGTAGTATTCTAAGTAAGATGAATTAGTACAACCAAGAACATAAAAACACTGAGTACTTGTATTAGCTGTATCTACATAGTTAAGAGCTAAAGGATCCATACACCCAAAGATCCTATCAATGCAATAATTACCACAATAAGTTGGTACAGTACGTTTAAACAGTGGTTGTATAAAAGGTGCTGCAACCTCTATTATAGTCATGCCTAAAGGGTTTGTTAGTTTAAACCCACAATGTGCAGCTGACTGCTGTCCTTGAGATGATATTGAAAACTTAAACGATACTTCTTGCGGTGCTCTTAAACTTAGAGTATACTCTTGTGAATAAGCAACTGTATCTAATGTAAAATTCCAAGTACTATCACCTTGTTTTACTTCTAAGTTTGATGTTGGTGCCCAACCATCTCCAATTAAATCTGTTAGGGTTAGTATATATTCACAAGCTGGTACTAAAGACATTGTGTTAGCTAAAGCATCGTAGTTGTACATTGTAGAATCAATACAACCAAGTACTATTAGAGTGTTACACGAGCCATCGCTTGTATCAGCTCTAGGATTAAATTCTACGTAAGAAGAATCCATACACCCAAATATCGGTGGACAAGGAGCGGATAAGATTATATGAGCTGTATCACTGCCAAACGCAGCATTTGTACCGGTAACTATAGTATCAAAACATTGTACCACATAATAAGATCCATCTAAACCACCCCACAAAGCTCCATTTAAACCATCTCCGTAACTATCATATATTGTAAAAGTTAATGGACCTAATGGTAAACACCTTTGTTCTACAACAACTCCATAATCAGGCTCTGACCAATACCCACTACCATCAGCAACTACAAAGCCAGTAGAATCTTTTACATCCCAAGAGGTCTCGCCTTGATATTGATCAAGGTTTATAACAATAGTAGTCGGAACACAGTTTTGTCCAGAAGTTAATACAGGTAATAACGTTAACACTAATAACCATATTAATAAAATTAGTCTTTTCATTTGTTGTATTTTTTCCATTTTAAAAATCACTCATTAGTTGGTTATCAATCTCTTCTTGTACTTCTTCTTTTGTAGCTACCATCTTGAAACTTAAATCAGCTTGAAACCTAGCTACCTCAACATTATCTTTAAATATTATAATAGTAGGTATAACTGCTATCTTATGTTTCTTTTGTAGCTCTGTATCTTTACTTACATCTATATATGCAGCTGTTTGTATATCAGTAAGTTCATATGCCCACTCTACTTTATTACTCTCGTTCCACCCTGCATTAAACACTGCTATAGACATCTGCCCGTACGATGCGCTGCTAAGTAGCATAAAAAATATTATTAACATATAAATTCCAAATATTTTCCAAGTTACATCAGGCTTTTCCATTATCTGTTATATAATTTATCCTCTATTCTTTCAAGAGTTTTTTTCATTTCATCTACATCTGCTTTTGTATCCATAATAGTTTGTCTAATCATTCTATCTTTCATATCAAACTCCATACGAGTAACTTCTGGATCAGGCGCAACTGGTAGCTCCATAGCTTTAGCTATATCAGCCTGTAACATAAACCACATACTAACTAAAGTAAATATTAAAGCAGCGATTCCTCCTAATGTTTTTATACTTAATTTTAAAGTTGTGTCTTCGTTAAGTTCTTTTGCCATATTAAAAAATTGTATAGTTCACTCCTAATTTAAAATCGTACCACTCTCTATTCCAGTATTTGTTATATTTTCCTTCTACAAAATACCCTAAATGTTTACTTACTTTTACACCATATATTAAACCCCCTGAATAATCATACCATTGATCGCCTTCGTTATAATTAAAGTATGAAAACTCACTACCATCATCGTAATGATAAGGCATTAAATTACCCCAAGCATGAAGCCAAGTTTTTTTATTATATTTATAATAATCAACTCCTATAATAATAGAATGTTGTATTTGTTTTTTTAGTTTGTTCCTTTTCTTTTCTGAATAACTTGCTAATACTTCAGGTATAACTACTTCTTTCCATACCTCAGCACTAGTGGCAACCACATTTCCATCAGGGTCTTTATATTCATTTGAATATACATCTACTGTATATCCCTCAAGTATAGCTAAATGCGTATAATGTAAACTACCGTTATCTAGCATCCATTCTTCTAAAGGATCATAACCATAAGGCTCTGACAGTCTATGTGCAGCACCTACACTGAAAGCTAAATTTTTATCTCTCTTAACTCTCCATCTTTCTGATAACTCAAAATACTCTATATCAGCAAACCCATCTTTTAAATACTCTACTTTTGCAGCAAATTCATTCATACATAGTTCACCTACACAATCATCATCAGAACTATACCTAATAAAATGGTGTTGATTTATATAATCAATTCCTTGCTGCCTAGCGTAATCTACTTCAAATAAATATTCAAATCCTTGAACTTTACCTACTGTAGCATTATCTGACCAAGAAGTTTCAGTCCCATCATAAAAAGTATTAGCTTTATTTTCATACCCAAATCTAGCTATTTTTCTAATACCAAACGTAACAGAATAATCATAAGGAGTTTTAACTAAGTCTTCTTGTAATTCTCCAGATGTAACAGAAAAAGTTTTAACATCAGATATAGATGTCCCACCATTAATTGCCCCATAAACTGTAGAAAATTTTAAATGTTTTTTAATATTTTTTTGTAAATCAAAATCTTCTAAATATTTATTAAAATCTATTTGCGCGTGAGCACTAGTAAATGCGAATAAAAAAACTATTATAATATATCTAATCATTTAAATTATTTTTTTGTTATGCTAATTTTACAACATGTGATAAATATTTATCCATTAATACTTTTTCTTTATCTGTCAAAGGAGCGTTACATATAACTATTTCATACCAATGTGAAATTGCGCTTGGTTTACCTAAAATACTAAAATCAAATGTTGTTGCTATGTCTTCATTTCCTTCATCACTATCCCAAGATCCAAGAGCTCCATCAATATAAACTTTCATATCACCATTAGAAGCCCTAGACGCACTTACAGTAAATGTTTCACCTTCTACAATTTCATTCACAGTTACATCATGCCTGGTCCCACCAATTTTATATCTAAGAGCCGTTGGAGACACTACCCTTAAAAAATTATTTCCATCTTTTTCAAATAAATCTTCGTTGCTTATAGTAATAGACTCGTCAAATTTCATTCTAACATATATATCATACTCTTCTAAATTTATTTCAGATCCAAAATCTAAAAGTACGCTTGCAGTATCAAACACTACAGCTCCATCCGCACTTAATATTGGAGATTTTGATGCTGATCCATCTTGAGTCATGTTATTAGATGCAACTGAACTATCTAACCATCCTGTAACATCTCCTTCCGCATCTAATGTTACGTGTGCTTTTCTATACCAATGTATAGTTTTTGATAAAAAGCTAGGATTCCAAGATAGGTCTGTATGTTGAGTTGTTGCCCCTAATCCTAACATTTTATAAAGTATAAGCTATTACTGCACCACTATCTAATTCTATAGATTCAAAATTACCATAAATTGTTACGCCTAAAGGAATTGTAAAATCTGCTACATCTGTAATAAAAGACATGTCACACTCACTTACATCTACAACTGCAGGACTTACTCCTATACATGTAATTGCAAAAAATGGACCTGTATGCTCAGCTACGTCATCTATTAATATAGCTGCACTAGGTTGTATTGCAGATCCTGTATTTCTTTTTACGCCATCTAATAAAGCGTCTTGTTCTGTTCTTATTGTCATTATACTAATATTTTAATAATGTTATTAATTTGTTTAGCGGTCATATCTTCTGGAATCATATCCTCAGAAATAGTGTGAATTTTAACTTCTAATTCTTCTTCCATCATCACTTGAACTGCTTCCATTTGAGCTCTTCTAGTTTCTACTAATTCTTTATTCTCGTCTTCTAGCTTTTCAATAAGCTCTGCAGAGTCAACTTCAACGTTCTTAGTTAATGCATTAACTTTTGAAGCTAATTTCATAAACTCTTCTGAAGGTGTAGCTGCTTTTTCTAAATCTTTAAGCTCTTCTTTTAAAAGTTGAATGTTTTTACTTACAGTTAAACTAAATTGTTTTCCCTGTACTTCTTGAACTGCAAATAATCCATTCATTAAATTTACTAGTTCTTGTTTTGTTGCTGTCATTTTTGTCATCGTCTATTATGATTTGGTTAATTTTAACTATTATTAATCACTAAAAAGTGAATTTTACTTGCTGTTGCACTCGTAGATGTTGCTGAGTGTGGATTTACTATACTGATTTTAAAACTCCCATCTACTACTGTGTGAATAGCACATGCAAGTTGTTTATTATTTGTAGTGTTTTCATCTTGCATTGTTACTAAGATTACTGAATCTGCTTGTACTGTGCCATTAACTACTCTAAATTCTGCATTTGTTGTAGCAGCTAAAGCTACTGCTGCTAATTGAATTACTCCTGAAGTTGAATCAATTGTAACTTCAGTTGTATGATTTTCCGCCTGAGTAACTGTCCCACTGCCTTTATGTACAATACCTTTAGCGGATGAATTAATTACTAAATTACCTGTTTGAACTGTTACATTCTGCGCTTCAGACTCTATTGTTAGACCTGTTGTTGCTGTTCCCCCTATATATGTTTTTAATTGTATATCTCCATCAGCAGTACCAACTGTATCTCTACCCGCTGTAATAATTACATCTCCACCTGCTGCATTTCCAGAAGCAGTACCAGCGGTTAAATTTAAATTACCAGCAGCTCCAGTAGCACTACTTCCACCCTCTAGTGTTAAGGGCTGACCTACAGAGCTTGATACAGATGCTGTAGGTTTAATTGTAGGAGCATCAGTATTTAAAAATCTAATACTTCCTTTTACGTTAAGAGCTTCTGCAAAAACTGCAGTAGGAGTATCTTCCCCTATAAATACTTTACCAGCATTATCGATATTAATACCTTCATGTGTTCCAGTATAACTTATCCATCCTGTACCTAATTTAATATCATAATTAGCCATATCTAAATCAGATGCCATTGTAGATAAACTAGCTGCTAATGTAATTGCTCCTGCTGCGTTAGTAACTGTCATATTAGTACCTGCAGTAATAGTATTTAGTGTTGGTATACCTGTAGTAGCATTACCTATAAGTAATTGCCCGTGTGTAGACATTGCTGCTGTAGCTGTTATTGTATCAGCTGCACTAGCAAAAAGCATAGTACCTTTTGCTATTGTACTTAAACCTGTACCTCCATTTGCAATTCTATTTACACCATTTACAACTGTTGAAAAGTCTACACCCTTCCCAAAATTAGAAATAGAATTATTACACAAACTAAGATCTATTCCTGCTTCTAGTACTGTCAATTCTATATTATTAGAAACTGTTGCTAAAGTTAATAGTCCTGTATCACCACTTTTTATACCTTTAAAATTTAATTGGTTTTTATTAGTGATACTTGCCCATAAATTTTCTGCTCCTGTTCCTGCTGTTACTAAAGCAGGAAATAATCCTGCTGCATTTATTTTTTTAGTTGCTCCAGTACCTGAATTTGACACTACAAAAAAATCATTGTTGTCAGTACTAGTTTTTGCTAATGTTTGTAAATCTACTATTCTTGCCATTATATTATATTTTTAAAAATCTATTGTATCACTTCCTCCTGTTTGAAAATCAGATGAAAGAGGTGGAGTCTTAGTAAAACTTATAGGTGTATTCCCCCTAACATTCTTATCTGTAGTGTAAGAGTCTGATATTAATCTAATATCACAATCTGAACAAAACTTATTCACAAAAGTACTAAAATTATCTAGATAATTTATGTTATTATTAAAAGTTATTTTTCGCATTGAATCATCACAGTGATCCCAATAACCTGAACGAGCTCCTTGTTGACTTTCTGGGTTGTAACATCCGTGAGGGCAAGGGGTTGGCGCAGTTGCATTTAGTCTGTATATATTAGTGCTTGGCATTCTAATCCAATCACCTGGTCTTAAATTTGGTCCATCATTCCCAAAAAATTGTATTGGATCTAACACATCAGTTCCTTTATGTGTATTATATGCAAACTCAAATCCAGGCTGTATTGAGTTGTGATTCTCCCCAGTAAACCACCCTCCTTTTTCCCACAAAGCTAAACAAGTTTGTAAACTACCTTTAGATTTTGTATCATCATCTGCACAATTATATACACAATCATTACCAATTTTAGCTAGTAAATACTCTATAAGAATTATTTTCCATGCGTTCATTTCAGAGCACTGATCATCCTGTCCAATTCTAATTCTATTTAAAAGAGTATACCCACGTTTAGATGCGCATAATTGTGCTTTTTCAATTAAGTCGTCAATGTAAGTAGGAATACAAGGTGGTTCTACAACCTTATACAGACAACTACCGTCATCACATAAAGCGGCTGCATTATAATTACTTGCATTAGGATCATTACATCCACAATTACCTCCTACATACAAGCAAGTTCCATCATCATAAACTGCAGAATAATCAAAGTTTAAGGCCCCAGGATCTATACACCCACAATTAGCACAAGCTGATCCAATAGCAAAAAATTCTTCAGTAGAACAATTTCCATCACACGTATCAGTAACAATAGCTATATAAACTCCAACTGGTAATACAGATAAAGAAGCTGTAGCTCCATTAGGATATACAGTAGGGTCAGCAAAAAATACTGTACCTAAAGGCGTTTGTATTTCTAAAGTCCAAAACGAACAGGTCCCACTTGTAGCTGTAATTTGCACTGCCCCATCAGGTGTGCTACAACAATACAAATTAGGTGAAGGTAAGTGGCTCATATTTTAGAAAAGTATTTTATCATTATTATTATTTTATAGTGGTCCTTCCATTTTTAAAACAACCCCATCTTTAATTGGTCCTTGTGGAGGCACTGTGTCAGATACATCATTATTATAAGAAGGAACACCCACTGTAACATTCCAGAAAGTTCCTGAACCAGCTGGAGATTCTATTTTATAGTTTCCTGCAGCTAACCTTGTTACACCGTAAGCGTCAGAAAATATCCAATCATGTTTCCCTAAAGTGCCGGGTAGTTGTGCTACACCAAGTCCTGTTGCAGTAGCATAACTTGAATTCGGATTTCCTGCTCCAGCTTGATCTATTGGGATATGGAAATATGTTGTTGTTATAGATAAAGCATCAACTGTTGAATTAGGAGCTCCATAAGAAGCAGCAACACTACCCCCCATTCCAGCTAAAATCTCTGGGCAGGCTAAAGTTACACCCCACCAAGTCCCATCACACGGAGCTTCTACATAAAGCTTAGCTGTAGTAGTAGCTGTTGATTGCGGTACTGAAATATATGAAACACTATTTCTATTAAAATACCCATCTTCATTAAAAGTTGTTGGATAGTTTGGTGTTTGCCCTACATGCGGGATAGTAGCACCACCAACTGCCCACCTACTTAAAGTTACATCTCCCGTAGAGTTACCTCCATAAGGACCTACAGATTTTGTAGTAAGTGTTGATACAAAATTTCCATTTGTAACGTTTAATTCAAACTCATATATATCTTTTGCAGCTGTTAAAAATCCAGACTGATCGCAATCAGTACATAAAGTATCATTAGGATCATCACTACTACCTATTAACCCAGATAAATATCCCCCTACTAGAGAAGAATACTCTGACCTAGAAACCCCATCAAAGTCTGTTACTAATTTATCTGGCACAGACTCAGATCGCCTACTAGTATTAAAAGTAAAAACCGCAACTCCCTTATCTGTACCAAAATCTAAATCTATTATAAAATATCCTGGACCCCCACTAGTTCCTGTTAAAGATGAATTACACCCAGCTGGTTGTACACAGCCACATGTTGCTTTAGTAGTTAATATAGGGGTAGTTATAACTGGTGCATTAGCACACAGTCCTTCACAACAACCATCATCACAAGTTGGGGGAAATCCTACTGCATTTCCACTACAATCATATCCAAAGTTACTTGCTAATATATTAGTACATCCACACCCAACTCCAAAATTACATCCAACATCACAAGTTGCTAAAGGATTGTAATTATTAGCAGCCGCATCCATACACCCCCAAACACAATATGTACAAGTACCATTATCACATGTAGCTATTGAATTAAAGTTATTTGAATTTGGATCCATACAACCATTTACACACGCAATACAAGAACCGTCATCTATAACCGCTAATGGATCATAATTTAATGCAGTTGCATCAGTACAACCACAACTTTGTGTGTTTAAAGATACAGCATTACTTAATGCTATACATTGAGTTGTTAAATTACCTGGAAAAGTTGAATTTAATATAGTTTCTACTCTGTAATCTCCCGGACCGTAAGCATTGTATATATTTACATTATAATTAGTCGTAAATGTAGCATTAAACCATCCTGCAGTAGATACTGACTCAGTAAGTATAGTATCCCACGCATTTGTACTAGTATTATAAAACTGTATATTATGTGCTGCAGTAGTTAAATTAGCTTGAACTCCGTTAGGACAAGTCTGCTCTACACTAAACGCAGGGAGGTTACACCCTGGAGTACCATTAGATCCTGGATCTGGAACATCATATGTTGTTAATATAGGATCATCACAGCATTGTGCTGCACAAGCATTTAATGAGGGGTTACTAGGAATTGTCCCTACAATTAATGCGGGGTCTGTAATAGTTTCACCATCTGAAGTAATACCTACCTGCATACCAGCAGGCCCTATAAGGCAAGCTAGTACTGGTACTGTAAAGTAATCTACTTGGAAACACTGCTCTTGTTCTGAGGCAGAATCTGGATCGTCAACATAAGATTTAATACCGTAATACCCATAAGTTAATCCGGTAGCCCAATTAGTAGGTGAAAAATCAAAATTAAAGCCAGTTCCTGCAGAATTACTTTGTGTAGAATTAACTTGTGTTGCTCCTGTTAATGTTTGTGCAGAACCAGAAAGTTTGTACACTTCCATTTTAAAAGTTGCATTCCCATTATTATTTACATCTTGAATTAAACTAGCGTAATATGCAAATACAGAGTTTAATTGTCTAGAATAACTTATAGAACCATCAGCAGCTATAGATGTTGTAGCAGCAATAGCAGTAGAATTATTACTAGAAGTAAATATATCTCCAGGATTAGAAGTTCCAACAACATTAACAGGAGAACTGATATAGTTTACTAGTTTCCCATCTACGGCTCTACAATAAACACAAGAGCTATTGTCAATCACAGCATTTGCATCAAAATTTAGTGCTGCACCATCATTTGTTCCAGCATTATTATCCGTACATCCGTTTGTAGTATTTACTGGGCCCGCAAGGAGCTCAACAGTATATTGGTCAAAACACCCAATCTCATCATTAGTTACATTCCCACTATCAAAAACAGTAACTTTAAACAGACCAGCCTCTGCTCCTGTTAATGTTAGAGTGCTTGAATTAGAAGTCCCACTACCATAGAAAAAGTTAGCTATATGATAGGGATGTCCCGGAACACTTCCTGTCAAATTCTGAGGTAAATAAAAGAAATTTGGACTATCTGAATAATGATTAGTTGTTCCTGATACATGCTCTAACGCAATATTGTTCCCTAAAGTAGCAATTATACCACCAGAAGGTGTATTAACTGAATGATGACTACCCACGTTATTATCTCCTGTAATCCTAACAGAAACTCCAACAACAACAGAAACATTAATTACTATGAAATCACTATTTGAATTTTCAAAACGAACTAGATCTCCAGAATTATACCCACTACCTCTATTTCGGAATGAGTAATATACAGTACCTAGACCATTATCAACAAAACACTCTAATATTGCTCCTGTACCAACAACTCCAGATGCCTGAGTAGCATTTGCCGCAGACATTGACTGATTACTACCACTAGTACTAAATAAAGACGAACTAAGAGTAGAAGTATCTATCTGGCCAATACCAAGACCTGCACTTATATTTGTTACAGGTTCAACAAGATACTCCCAGTCAGCATTTGAATTAGCTTGTTCAACAAAAATACTAAATGAACCATCAGTACCCCCAAATATACTAGGATCTACAACAGATGCGTCTGTAGCAGCAATGTCAATAACAGGAGAAGTTGGCTTGGAGCAGGCGCAGCTGCATGCTACATTTTGATTTGTATTTGCATCTACATAAATACCTGTATTTTCATAGTCACAATTTGTACAGCCAGCCACACCTACAGTAGCAGTACCATTCATTAAATCCGAAGGAACAGGTAAACCACCACATGTCTTACCTGTATATAAATAGTATTCTGGACTGTGTGAATCAGCACATAAAGCAATTGGAATTGAAGTTACTGGTGGAGCTGAAGGTGTACAAGTGCAAAATAAATCTTTAGAGTATATTTGAACCGTCTGAAATGTAACAGCAAGATTTGGATCAGTAGGAGCCCCTAGAAAACCTAGACCATTCCCATAAGCTCCATTATATTGAGTATAACTATTACCTTGCCTATTCCAAATATCACCATTAGCAGACATCATTTGGCCTTCTATTGTAGAAAACATAGCACCAGAATCATCAGATGTATTTGTAGATATTGTATTGGCGGCCTGAAAAACTGAGAAGTTAGCTTGAGTATTTTCTGTTTGAGTATTATATTGTCTACCACTAGAATTTACACTGTCATTAAGTAAATAACTTTGTATTACTTCATAATGCTGTACAGAATCTGCTACTAGTACAGTACCTGGATTAGTGTGCGTTATACCAGTTAGCGCTGAGTTAGCATATTGCTCATTCCATAATTCCGACATCTTAAGGTCTCCACCAGAAGCTTGATACAGTGAAGAATTACCTGATAACATAAACATATGCCTTTCATCAAGAGTCTGCATGTCTTTATAAAACAAACCTTGTGGCCAAACCTGTTGATGGGGTAGAGCGTTTCCAGTAGAAGTGTGGCCATTTCCATCATCATCGAGGCCAAATCCTTCACTAATTAAACCAGTATTATCATGAAGTGGTCCTACTCTTGTTACATTTAAATTATATAACCCAGCACCAGCACCAGCACCAGCAGCACCATATCCTGTAAAGAGTGGAGAAGATCCTGCGTTTGCATACCCTACCGACCCTGCAGCATGCGTTGAAAAATTTATGTCATAGTTTAAAGGAGAAGGGTTTATTGTCGAGCAGGTTGAGATTGATGAAGGTATAAGGGATCTAACATTTGAAGCAGAAGGAAAGTTATCAACTAGACTCTGTCCTAGTCCTGTATTATTCATCCAACCTGGAATTAGTACATTTACAGTAATTACATCACCACTAGCAAATGTGATCTCTATTTCCCTTTTACTTGCAAATTTTGGTAAGTTATCTCCAGGATAAACGATTGAATGCAGGTTCTGCCCAGTTCCGTATAGATCCGTAGCAACATATGGTGGAATTGGGCTAGCGTTATTGCCGGTCCAATATACAAGATTTGCAGATGCAGCTGATATACTTAATGTAGCACCGGAACTATCAACATACGTTCCGCCCTTATCTTCAACACCTGTTACGTGATCCCATGCTGGATAACCTCCGTTAGCCGCCTGCGAGGAGCTTGAGGTTGCTGTATATGAGGGATTAGTACCAGTTTGAGCGAAGTTAATATAATCAGATGCATACCTACTAATATTTATAACCGATGGAAATCTCTCACCAGACCTGTAAAGATCTGCAGTTGATGCCCCTAAACCTACTGAGCCATGGACGTACTCTCCAGATTGAATAAATATGAGTTTAGGATCAGGAGTACCTGTACAACCTCCAGCACCAGCTGCTGCTGCTACAGGAGAAAAATCTTTTAAAGTTTTACCCCTTGGCTTTACGGATGGGATAGTTTTTGAAATAGCTGGTAAATTAAAAGTATTTCTACTCTCAGTCCCAGTAAATTCTTTTGCGTAAATAGAAGTGCTTTTTGATAAACTTAATAAGTATCTTTTTGTTTTTTTTGCCATATAGTATTTTTAGCAATCACATCCGCAACTTCCGTCACAAAGTTCAAAAGCTTTTTTATATTTATTATCTGCGTCTCTTATATATCCTTCTTGG
>Ga0075441_10000953_pt1 | contig 14270 bp, 10 predicted proteins | sample CoawatmetaG00DNA_FD_71582 | JGI IMG/M metagenome (GOLD analysis project Ga0075441, IMG submission 71582) | Marine microbial communities from the West Antarctic Peninsula - Coastal water metaG002-DNA | ecosystem: Environmental > Aquatic > Marine > Coastal | place: Atlantic Ocean: West Antarctic...
GCCGGTGTGGGTGATGGCGGTGAGCAGCCATTCCCGGTTCAGGGTCTGGCTGTCGTGGTCCTGCAGTTCCACTTTGGCGCCGGGGGTGAAGTCCGGGCGGTTGCTTTTGCCGTTGGCCATGGCGGCGTCGTTTCTAAGCGCATCCAGTTTGTTCTGGGTGAACGGCTGGCCGCTGGCGTCGGCTTTGTAGCGGCCGGGGTAGTCGTAGTGCTGGTAGTCTTCCCGGTGGTTAACACCGCCGGCATTTTGTTCGTGCATCAGGGCGTAGGCGGGGTTCTTGAAGGTGTAGTCTTTCATGGCCACGGAGGCGGCTTTGACCCGTTCTTCGTAGGCGAACCGGAACACGCAGGCCTGTTGGGTGCTGCCGCCGGCTTTGGTGTTGCAGGTGACCGGGTCCAGTTTCGGGGCGTCGCCGTGGTGGTCAGCGAGAATTAACGCTGGTTGTTCTTCGCCATCCACGCTGCCGTGCTGGTAGCGGTAGTGCCAGCCTTCTTCGGCGGCCAGGCGTTCCAGGAACTGCAGGTCGGTTTCCCGGTGCTGGACGCAGTATTCCCGTTCTTCCGGTGGGCGTTTGAAGTCAAAGATGGAATCCACAATGCCCCGCTCTTCGAGCAGGGTGCGCACGATGGCGTCGGTGGTCTGGGTCTGGAAGATGCGGCTGTTGTGCATCAGGCCCAGGCGCCACAGGGGCGGCTGGATGACCACTTCGTAGCGGGTGCGGCGGTGGCCGGTGTCGCCTCGCATAAATTCGTTCACCACGCCGGTGAACCGGCGCAGGGGCTGGCCGTCCTGCCACACCACCAGGTCTACCGGCTGTTCCAGTACATCGGCGGCGGCCACATCCGGGTCGGTGCTGGCCAGCTGCAACCGGCCATGGAACAGATCGGACAGCCGTTCGGTCAGCGCGAAGCCGACAACGACAAAGTGGTCCGAGGGGAATTCGCCTACACGGGCGGTGAACTGCAATCCGCTTGCCTGGGGCATGACTTCGATCCCTGAAGATTATGTTGAACTGACTCATCCTGAGCAGTCCCGATTATAACCACCGACTTACAGAATACAAACCAACCATGCCTCATTCCTGAGGCATTCGCTGTAACGCTCAGCGTCTCTGCTGGTTGGACAACCACACACTCTGATACGGCTTCAGGGTGATTGACCCAGCCAGATCATCCACCCCCATTCCGGAGATCAAGTCTACCCAGCGATCCGTTCCGATCAGATTGATATCACTGAGCGCCACCTGCTGCACCTCGGGACTGATGTTATGGATACAGAACACCGACTGCTCCCGTCGCATGCTCTGGCGCCAGAACCCGAACAACTGCAACCCCAGGTGCAAGGTGAACTGCGTGGCGTTCGGATGGAACGCAGGTTGAGCGCGGCGTATGGCAATCAAACGCTTCAGCTCCCGGAATGCCTTGCTGTGGTGGGTCAGTGGATCTGCGAGGGTTTCCTCCAGTTGCGACAACTGCCATTGACTGCGGTTAATGGAGCGCAGGCGCCCGGTATGCTCCACCCGCGCCTGATCGTTCTCCGTGGCCAGCAAGCTGTGAATATAAAAGGCGGGAATGCCCTCGAGAGCCAGCATGATGGTATGCGCACACAGGAATCTCGCGAGCTGCCAGTGGTCAGCACCGCCTTCTGCGGTTCCTTTGAGGGCATCCCAGAGCGCAATGTTCATCTCATAGGGTTGATCCCGCCCGTCGGCCGTCCGGCGGTAGGACACCTTACCCCCAAACGACTCCATGGTGTTGATCAGGCGTTGCTTTTCATCTTCGGTCAGCAGGCCATCTGTGGGCCGCAGACCAACGCCGTCGTGGGAAGCGATAAAGTTCAGATAGGTGGTGCCCAGCTGCGCCGGGGGCATACTCATCAGCCAGGTTTTCAGATGTCGGCAATTGCCGGTCACCAGCGTATTGATCAGCAGGGGCGGCAACGAAAAGTTATAGATCGCATGGGCTTCGTTGGCATTGCCAAAATAAGTCAGGTTCTCCCGGTTAGGCACGTTGGTTTCGGTAATCACCACCGCGTCCGGCGTGTGATGTTCAATCAGCAAGCGCAGAATTTTGATCAGCTCGTGGGTTTGCTGCAGGTGAATACACGGCGTGCCCGGCTCTTTCCAGAGAAAGGCCACGGCATCCATACGGAAAATCATCACACCCCTTTCCAGGTATTGGCGGATGATCCCCGCAAACTCCAACAATACCTGCGGGTTGGCAAAATTCAGGTCTACCTGATCTTCACTGAAGGTGCACCACACATAGCGCTCGCCGTCGTCGGTCTGCACCGGATTGAGCAGGGGCGACGTACGTGGCCTCACTACCTGGCTGAGGTCGTCTTTCGGGTTGCCTTCAAAGAAATAGTCCTTACCCGGGTCGATGCGCTTCTTATAGTTTTCGAACCACCGGCTGCGGGCCGACATGTGGTTGATCACAAGATCGGACATCAACTTGTAGTCCCGGGCAATGGCCTCAATTTCCGGCCAGCCACCGTGACTCTCATTCACCGCAAGGTAATCCATCACCGAAAAGCCATCATCAGAGCTGAAGGGAAAAAACGGCAGTATGTGCACTGCGGAAACGGAGTCCTCAAGGCAGTCATCCAGGAAGCGCTTGAGCGTCACCAGTGGCTTCTCGTCCGGTTGCTGGAGCGTGTCCGCGTAGGTTATCAGCAACACATCGGTTTCGTCCCAATGGTTCTGGTGGGCCGGTGGGGCGTCGGCATTGGGCGCCAGCCCCATGGTGGCCAGTAACTGCTCCGCCAGAAAGTCACAATCTACCGAGGGATAGACGACCTCGAGCATACCTTGCAGCTTGCTCTTCAGTGGCTGAGTCATGGCCGATATTCCTGATTGTCCAGTTCAACAGCCTCCAGCAGTTGCTCACGAATGTCCGGAATGGCACTGGTCACCCGGTTCCAGCTGGGGATGAAGGGGGTGTCCATGGGGTTATCCAGGAAGTAGGCACCGGCGCGCATCACATTCTGGGCAAACAATTCCACCGCCTTTTCTTCCTTGTGCCGATCAAAGCCGAGCCCGTTGATCACGGCGTCGTTCTGATAGGTTTCCACAAAATCCAGAGCAATACGGAAATAGGTCGCCTTGATGGTGCGGAACTTTTCATTGGAGAACACTTCGCCATTGGTGGCCAGCTTTCGGAACAGGGCCTTGGCGATATCCACGCTCATTTTGGACAGCCCTCGGCTGGCATCCTCCGGCGAGAGATCCTGATGCTTGTGATCGTAGACATCAGCAATATCCACCTGGCACAGGCGATTGGTAGCGTAGTTTCGTTTCATCTCCGAGAGCACACCAATCTCGAGCCCCCAGTCACTGGGAATGCGCAGGTCATTGATAACATCTGTGCGGAACGAGAATTCTCCGGCCAGGGGATAACGGTAGCTGTCGAGGTAGTCGAGAAAATCGTTCGGGCCGCAGACTTTTTTCAGGGCACGGATCAGCGGGGTGACCAGCAGACGACTGACCCGGCCATTCATTTTGCTGTCGGCTACCCTGGCGTAATAGCCCTTACAGAACATGTAGTTGAATCCAGGGTTGGCCACAGGGTAAATCAACCGTGCCAGCAGGTCGCGCGAGTAGGTCAGGATATCGCAATCATGCAACGCCACCGATTTGCTCACCCCGGAGGCCAGCACATAACCGAAGCAATACCAGACATTCCGCCCCTTACCCATTTCGGTGGGGGCCAGGCCCTGCTCGCGAAGTTTGAGGTCGATGGCCCGCAAACGTGGCCCATCGTTCCACAGTACCTTGAACGGCTGAGGCAGCTCGGAGAAGTACTCCAATGCGTGCCGGTATTGTGCTTCATCGGCACGATCGAGCCCGATCACGATTTCTTCCAGGTAAGGCACCTTTGCCAGCTCCTGGACAATGTGTTCCAGGGCGGAGCCTTCCAGCTCTGAATACAGCGATGGCAACACCAGTGACATGGGCCGCGCTTTACGGAACTGAAGCAGATCGGCCTCGATGTCTTCTACCGGTCGTCGCACAAGATTGTGCAGGGTCGTTACTATGCCATTCTGGTAAAAGTCGCCCATGGCGCCTCTCCTATGCTTTTGGCCACGCCTGGCGGCCTAGTAGCCGTACTCGAAAAGAAGATTGAGTATGCATTCGTTCCAACCCTCCGGGCCGGGCTTCAGGGAGCGCATGGGGTGCTTCTGCGATGGCAACTGGACCTGATCACTGTTCACCCCGCGAATCACCACCGGGATATCCGCGGCCTCCAGCATGCGCTGGTCGTTCGGGCTGTCGCCCAATGCGATGGTGACTAGCGGCTCGCCCTGATAGTGCTCCCGGTATTGCTCCAGCAAAAAGCGGGCCCCCTCGGCTTTGTCGAAGCGCCCCATGGCGTGCCAGAAGCGCCCACCCTGCACCAGACGGAGCCCCTCACGCTCCAGCGCCGCACTGAATTGGTCCAGCTCCGGGTCACTGCCTTGCCAGATCAGCGGCTCCGTACCCAGGCGCTGCCGGGCCCGAGAGGCCTCCACCTCATCCAGGCCCGCAACCTCCGCCAGTTCCGCATCCGCCATATCCGAAAAGCCCCGAAACTGTGCACCCGCCCTCCTCTGCACCATAAGCGTGCGAAGGACCTGTTGGTGATCTGCTCCAAAATTCATCACCTGTTCTTCGGTGCGGTCCAGACAGCCCGCCGGGATAACCGCCGCCGCGCCGTTCTCGACGATAAAGGGGGCCCGTATGCCCATCGCGTTTTGCAGATGGCGCATCTCGGCGGCGGTTTTACTGGAGTTAAAAATCAAGGGGATACCGTTAGCGGCCAACTTTGCCATGGCCGGCGATGCGGCCCGCCAGCTATAGCTGTGATGGTCCAGCAAGGTGCCGTCCAGGTCGGTGAAAACTATCAGGTGTGGTTGCATTTGGTTCACCTGCTCTGCAATCTGTTGTTAGGCTTCAACCCTATACATACGCAGTATTCATACCAAAGCCAGGTCGTTTTATGAGCAACAACAGCTTTCAGGTGGAACATCGCTACCTGGAATTACCGGACAGCTTCTACAGCCGGGTACAGCCATCCCCCCTGTCTGAACCGCGCATGGTCTGCTTTAACCAGGCCCTGGCCAGCGATATGGGATTTCTGGTGCGGGATGAAAATGACTGGGCGGCCATTGGTGCCGGCGCCGAACTTCTGGAGGGGATGGACCCGGTCGCCATGAAGTACACCGGGCATCAGTTCGGCATGTACAACCCGGAACTGGGCGATGGCCGCGGCCTCTTGCTCTGGGAAACCGTGGGGCCAGACGGCACACGCTGGGACTGGCACCTGAAAGGGGCAGGCACCACGCCCTACTCCCGCTTCGGCGATGGCCGGGCAGTACTCCGGTCAACCATTCGTGAATATCTGTGCAGTGAGGCCATGCATGGCTTGGGAATTCCCACCACCCGGGCGTTGTTCATGATCAGCGCCAAAGACCCGGTGCGCCGGGAATCCATTGAAACCGCCGCCGCTTTGATGCGGGTAGCGAAAAGCCACATCCGGTTTGGCCACTTCGAGTTTGCAGCCCACCATGAAGGGCCGGACGCCCTGAAAACCTTGTTAGAGCATGTGATTGCCCTGCACTTCCCTCAACTGATCAGCTTGCCGGAGGACCAACGCTACGCCCGCTGGTTTGAGGAAGTGGTGGAACGCACCGCCAGACTAATTGCGAAATGGCAGGCCGTTGGTTTCTGTCATGGGGTGATGAACAGCGACAATATGTCCATTATCGGAGACACTTTCGACTATGGCCCCTTCGCCTTTCTGGACGATTCCGACGCCGGCTTCGTCTGCAATCACTCCGATCACGAAGGCCGCTATGCCTACAACCGCCAGCCCCAGGTAGGCTTTATCAACTGTCAGTACCTGGCCAATGCGTTGTTGCCAATCATGGATGAAGATACCGTTCGCCGTGGCCTGAGGCGTTATGAAACCGCCTACAACGAGCATTTCAAACACCAGATGCTCGCCAAGCTGGGGCTGGAGGAAGCGGATGAGTCAGATATGGGCCTGATCATGGACACCTTCAGCATGCTCCACGAACACCGCGTGGACTACACCCGTTTTTTCCGCGGCCTGTCCAACCTGCACGGCCATGGCACCGCGCCGGTTCGTGATCTGTTCGCAGACCGCAGCGTGGCTGACGAGTGGCTGGAACGTTACGAAGCCAGACTACAGAAGGAAACCCGTGGCCACGATGAACGGGAATACGCCATGCGCCGGGTAAACCCGAAGTACATTCTGCGCAACTACCTGGCCCAGCAAGTCATCCTTGAGGCGCAGAACGGCGACTATGAGCCAATGAAGGAACTGCTCAAGGTGTTGGAAAAGCCCTTTGATGAGCAACCAGAGTATGAGAAATACGCTGCCCTGCCACCGGATTGGGGGAAACATCTGAACATCAGCTGCTCTTCCTGAACGGCCGCTATTTTACCAGGGCATCTTCCTCATGTTTGACTGGCGCCAGCGCATCCAGCCTGGCGCCGTGTCGCATCATAAACAGCACCAGAAGAATCGCAGGCACGCCCATCAACCCCGCAATCAGGAAGAACTCGGCGTAGCCAAAGTTCGCCACCACAATCCCGGAGAAGCCCCCCAGGAACTTGCCCGGCAGCGTCATCAGCGAGCTGAACAAGGCATACTGGGTGGCGGTGAACGAGGCACTGGTCATGCTGGACAGCCAGGCAATCAGCGCCACGTTGGCAATACCGCCACTGAGGTTATCGGCACTCACCACCAAGGCCAGCGCCGCGATATCCGGTGGTTGCTGGGCTAGCAGCACGAATAGAAGATTGGTTGCCGCCGTCATGACGGCACCCGCCAGTAGTATCCGGCGCACGCCATAGCGCACCACCAGCACCCCACCCACCATGGAGCCAACAATGGTCATGAAAAACCCGAACACCTTGGTGACATCGGCCACCTGGGTTTTACTGAAACCCATAAAATCCAGATAGAACGGATTGGCCATCACCCCCATGGCAATATCCGAAATGCGATACACCGCCACCAGCACCAGAATGGCCACCGCCAGCTCCCGATACCGACGGAAGAAGTCCAGAAACGGGCCAGCCACCGCGGCATAGAACCAGCCGGCTAACCGGGCCAGACGTTCCGGTAGATGGCTTCGTTTCTCCACCTCTTCCTCAATTCGATGGGCAATGTCCTGCGCAGCCGCAAAATGGTTTACTTCCGGCTCTTTCACGATCAGAACCGTCAGCGCACCCACACCCACCAGCGCTGCCATCACCTGATACGACACTTCCCAGGACCAGAACTCCGCCACATACAGTGCACCGGCGCCAGCCACCAGCAACGCCAGCCGATAACCAAAGATGTATGTGGCCGCTAACGCCGCCTGCAGCCGCTCCTGAGCAATCTCAATGCGATAGGCATCAATGGCCACATCCTGCGTGGCGGAGGAAAAAGCCACCAACAATCCGAACAACGCCAGTGTCTCCGGAGCCGCCAGGGCGTTCGTCTGGGACATCAGGTACAACCCGGTGGCAATGCCCGCCTGGGCCAGCAGAATCCAGCTGCGGCGCTTGCCAAATAAACGGTCCAGCACCGGCAGTTTCAGCCGGTCCACCACCGGCGCCCAGAACACCTTGATGGAATAGGTAATGCCAAGCCAGCTGAAAAAACCGATGGTGGCGGTCTCCACCCCAACGTCTGCCAGGCGGGCATTGAGGGTGGAAAACACCAGCAGAAAGGGCAGCCCCGCCGAGAACCCGAGAAACAACATGGCAATTACTTGCCAGCGGGTGTAGGTGTAGGCGGTATCCCGAATCAGGGCTACAACATTGGGGGGAAGATAAATAGGAGCCTCTCCGAATCAGTCGCGGAAGTTGTTGAACTGCAGAGGAATATCCAGCTCAGCCTCACGCAGCATGGCAATGGCTTCCTGCAGGTCGTCCCGTTTCTTGCCGGTAACCCGTACCTTGTCGCCCTGAATGCTGGCCTGCACTTTCATCTTCCGCTCTTTGATCATCTTCACGATCTTCTTGGCCATGTCCGTTTCAATACCCTGCTTCAGGGTGAAATGCTGCTTCACCAGCTTGCCCGCTTTGCTTTCACCATCCTCCGACAGAGCACGGGTGTCGATGTTGCGCTTGGCAAAGGCCATTCGCATCATGTCCACCAATTGCTCCAGCTGGAACTCCTGCTCGGCGCTCAAAGTCAGGCGCTTGTCCTCCAGCTCGATATCCGCCTCAACATTCTTGAAATCCCAGCGGTTACCCAGTTCACGCTTGGCCTGATCCACCGCGTTGGTAACTTCGTGCATTTCGATTTCTGAAACAATGTCAAAAGAAGGCATAGTCGTTATTCTCCAAAGGCCACGGGGGGGTATACTGTGGCGACAATTTGATTACGGATGTTCGAAACCGCCAAGAATACCAAGAGCTGTGGCGAACCGCATCTGACAATGGACTGGTAAGAAGTAGACAAACAATGCCAAACCTCGATCTTCCCATTCTCGTAGTAGACGACGCCAAATTCAGCAGTATGGTGGTGGGCCGTACGCTGCGAAATGCCGGTTACCGCGACATACGCATCGCCAACAACGCACCGGCCGCTCTGAAACTCATGGAACAACGCCCGGTCAGCGTACTGATTGCAGACTGGCTGATGCCGGAAATGGACGGCCTGCAGCTGACCGACCAGGTGCGCCAGCAAGACGAGCAGAACAACCACTACACCTATGTGATTCTGCTCACCGCCCGCGAGAGTGTGGAAGCCCTGTCAGAAGCTTTCGACCGGGGTGTGGACGACTTCATCTACAAATCAGACATGACCAAACAGCTCATCCCTCGCATCTTTGCGGCGGACCGCATGGCAGACCGGCAGAACACCCTGCTGCGCGCCAACGCGCTGCTGGTGGAGAACAACCGGGAACTGGAATCCAGCAACATCATTGATCTGGAAACCGGGCTGACCAACAACAAATACGCGCGCCAGCGCTTGCAGAAAACCCTGCGCCACGCCGAATCCCGCGGCGGGTCAACCGCCTACGTCATGTGCGGCATCCGTAACTGGCAAGAGCTGAAGCGCAAGCATCCGCCCAGCGTGATGAGCGAACTGTCGATCGGCATCGCCCGGCGCCTGAGCACATTGATTCGCCCGATTGATGCCCTGTGTCGGGTGGGTGATAACCAGTTTGCGATTGTCTCCTACTTTCCCAACAGTGATCACTGCACCACCACCGCGTTCCGGCGCATTTTTGACGGCATCAACCACAAAGCCCTGAAAACCACCGCCGGCTTCATCTCTGTGGAGGCCGGTATGGCCCTGTGCAAAGCCGATGCCCAGGACGGCACGCCAACAGTGCAGGATTTGGAGCGCGCAGCCGTGCAAGGATTGGTAGATGCCTATGAAACCCGTCGTTTCACCGAAATCACCCCGGAGATACGGGAAGGTGTGTAGCGATCACAAACAGTAACACTGGGACACACTTCACAAACAGACAGGAAAGGCGATCAGGCTTATTCTGACATTGTGGAATCAAGCAGTATCCACCCATGGCGGAGGAGCCGAGTAGTACCTCCGCCGCCATATGGGTACCGCAGGTGGATTCCTCAGGATCAACGAATTTTTCAGGCACTTTCGTTCTTTCCGAATTTCTTAAGCCAGCTCTCGTAAGCTGGCTTTTTTATTGCCTGCGAAAATCCCCCGGCGTCTTACCCGTCGCAGCCTTGAACTTTCGGTGAAACGACGTGGTTTCGCTGTAGCCCAGGCGCAAGGCAATATCCGGAATACTCATACCGGTATTCTGCAAATAGTCCTCCGCCATCTGCTGGCGCACCTCATCCAGCAACTTCTGGTAAGACACCCCTTCCTGGCTCAGCTTCCGCTGCAAGGTACGGCTGGTCATCCCCAGATCCTCGGCGACCATATCCTGGCGGGTAATGCCATCGGCGAGCTGTTTCTGGATGCTTTGCTTTACCTTGCTGGTCAGATCCGTGTCGGTGTCGAGCAACGCCAACTGAGACAATGCGTGGGCTTCCAGGGTTTTGCGCAATAGCGGGTCTGGCTGACGCAGGCGGGTCGCGAGCAGTGACTGAGCAAAGGTGACACTGTCCTCCTCTGCATCAAACTGTACAGGGCATTGCCAGCGCACAGCATAGGCCTCCTCATGCTCCGGGCCGGGAGAAGGCCGCCTCAGGCGAACTTCCAGCGGCGTGGCGTCCGTGCTGTCTGCCAGCCATCGCGCATAGTTGATCCAGGAGGCAAAGACATTGTCCACCACCTGGGGCCACACCACAGAATCGGTAAAATTGCAGGTCCAGATCAGTGTCGCGGAATCGCCCTTCATCTTGAGGCGGGTGGTACCCATATCCCCCACCAGCTTCTCATAGGGCGCAATACGGGTAACCGCTTCCCCCAACGTGGCGCAGCTCATGGTGATGTAACCCAGCACACTGTAGGAGCCGGGTTGCACATAGTCGCCGGTCTCCAATCCCAATACCGGGTTACCGGTATGTTCGGCCAGCAGGTGAATAAATGCCTGGAGCTGTTCGCCGTCGATTCGGCCCTCATCGGAATCCAGGATCTCCGGCTTCAAACCCGCCTTTTCAAACAGCGGATCAACCGCGATACCTTTGGCATCGGCGTAGCGAACATACTGCCGCAAAGCGGCGACGGAAGCTGTGCCCAACGCATTCATGGTGATGACTTTCGTTGTTGGAATTGTTTGAAAAGTATAAACAAAAACGCCCGGTTATGAACCGGGCGTTTTCAGGGCATCAACAAACCATCAAAGCTTGCGACCTTTGCCAGCGGCAATCCGCAGGCGCAGCGCGTTCAGCTTGATAAAGCCTTCCGCATCTTTCTGATCGTACGCCCCCTGGTCTTCTTCAAAGGTGGCGATCTTCTCATCGAACAGAGAATCGTCAGATTTACGGCCGACCACGTCCACATTACCCTTGTACAGCTTCAGGCGAACGGTGCCGTTCACGTAGTTCTGGGTCTGGTCGATCAGCGCCTGAAGAGCCTCACGCTCCGGGGACCACCAGTAACCGTTGTAGATCACCTCGGCATAGCGCGGCATCAGGCTGTCCTTCAGGTGTGCCACTTCACGGTCCAGAGTAATGGACTCAATGGCGCGATGGGCGCGCAGCATGATGGTACCACCCGGGGTTTCGTAACAGCCGCGGGACTTCATGCCCACGTAGCGGTTCTCAACGATATCCAGGCGACCAATACCATTTTCACCGGCCAGTTTGTTCAGGGTTTCCAGCACCACGTGGGGCTTCATTTCCTGACCATCAACGGCAACGATGTCGCCCTTCCTGTAGGTGAGTTCCACGTAGGTGGGCTTGTCCGGCGCAGCTTCCGGAGACACACTCCAACGCCACATGTCTTCCTCGGCTTCCGCCCAGGGGTCTTCCAGGTTGATGCCTTCGTAGGAGATGTGCAGCAGGTTGGCATCCATGGAGTACGGGCTCTTGCCCTTCTTCATTTCCACCGGGATGTTGCGCTCTTCACAGTACTTGAGCAGCTTCTCGCGGGAGTTCAGATCCCACTCACGCCAGGGAGCGATCACCTTCACGCCCGGCTTCAGGGCATAGGCGCCAAGCTCAAAACGAACCTGGTCGTTACCTTTACCGGTAGCACCGTGAGAAATAGCATCCGCGCCAGTCTCGTTGGCAATGTCGATCAGGCGCTTGGCAATCAGCGGACGGGCGATGGAGGTGCCCAGCAGGTACTCGCCTTCGTAGATGGTATTGGCGCGGAACATCGGGAACACGTAATCGCGCACAAACTCCTCGCGCAGGTCCTCAATGTAGATTTCCTTAACGCCCAGCGCTTCGGCTTTCGCACGCGCCGGCTCCACTTCCTCGCCCTGGCCAATATCGGCGGTAAAGGTTACCACCTCACAGTTATAGGTATCCTGCAACCACCGAACGATGACGGAAGTATCCAGGCCACCGGAATAGGCCAGCACCACCTTTTTAATATCAGACATGCCCTTGCTCCAGACTGAACAGAATGGATGTGTTGAAAAGAAGGGCAACATTGTACGGGATGGCGGGGGGAATGGCTATAAAGCCCCTACCCTGCCAACGGATAGGGGCGCCATGGGAGGTAATTGTGCGAAGTTAGCCAGCGGCTTGGGATTGCTGGCTGACAACTTCTTCGCGAATACCATCCCAGCCGTCCTTCACAGAGCGCAGCAGGTTCAGCACTTCATCCAGCTTGGCCACGTCGTTCTTGGCGCTGGCCTCCAGCAGGGTGCGCTCCATGTAGTCATATAGCGCTTCAAGCTGAGCCGCCAACTCACCGCCTTTCTCGAAATCGAGGAAGGCGCGCAGGCCACCAACAATCTCAATAGCCTTGCCAATCAGCTGAGCTTTGCCGGAATAGTCCTTAGCCTGAATGCGGGACTTGGCCATATTGATGCGTTCGATGGCCCCGTTGTACAACAGCTGAATCAGCTTGTGCGGATCTGCATCGGTGATGCTAGTCTGGGTGTTAACGCGCTGATACGCCTGTAAACCGTTCATAAATAACCTCGTTTCACCGTTGTCCGGTTTGCCCTGTTTTGGCGGGCCATACCTGAGTATAGCCTGATTAATCTTTACTGTTTTGTGGCGCCAATGCCGCCAACTGCTGGCTCACATAATCCCGAGTACTGTTGAGCTGGGAAATCAACGAATCCGCAGCACTGAACTGCTTCACCAGTCGCTCCTGGTAGCTCTCGATTCGCAAATCCAGCTTGATTCGATCTTCCTGAATACGCTCCAAGTCCCGATTAAGAGCCTCCGTCCGGGAGCTCAATGCCCCCTCCGCACCCAGAATGTTAGTGATAAGGTCAACCGCCCGCTCACTGACACCTTCAATGAAGTTAACAGAACCGCGGCTGCCCACATCACCACCGGTTATCCGTACCTGCAAACCTGCAGCTCTATTACTCGCGTCGTTAGCCAAGTAAAGCACCTGGCCGTCGCCTTCCACTGCCACGCCGTTGATCGTGCCTGCCACATCCAGTCCGGCACTGCCTGTCGCTGTGTTCAAACCGGTTACATTCGCCAGGCCTGTCAGGCTCACATTGGAATCACTGCCAAAACGGCTCGATGTAAACGTAAGACCATCCACAGCATCGTAACCGACCTGTACCGATCGGCCGGCCGCACTCAGCGCCTGATCGCTATCCAGCGCCGCCTGAATGGCCGCTGCAAAATCTGCTCCCGAATAATCACCAGCCGCGATGGAAACGGTCGCCGTTGTTTCGCCATCCACCTGAAAGGTAAAGCTGCTATCCGCCTGAACGTTGATCGCCGTGGCCGTATCTGGAACCGCAAAATTCAGACTGCCACGGGTTGCCATCTGGGTAACATTAATATCGTAACCACCCGGCACAGTGTTGGAACCACTGCGAACAAACTCCACCTGAGAATCGGTTGTCCTGCCTTGCTCAGCAAACAAAGCAGTCACATCATCCGGATTATCGCGGAGCTGCTGCTGAAACTTCTGGCTGTCGAACTGAAGCTCACCGGTACGGAAGTCAGACCCAATACCCACGTCCGCCAGGCTACGCACACTGGCATTTTCCAGTCCCGGAATGACGCTGGTGAGCACGCTTTTCAGTTGATTCTGAATATTACGAACAGTGGAGTCGCCCGTCAGAATACTGCCCTGCCCGGTTTCACTATTAAACGTCGACAGTTCCCGGATGGTGCCCTGCAGCTCGTTGAACTTATCCACGAACGCCTGAACCCGCTCAGCGACTTTCGCGGTGTCCTGCTCAACCTTAACCGTCGACTTACCCACTTCCGTCAGATTGAAGGTCAGCCCATCCACCACATTTTCAATGGTGTTGGTGGGGCGAGTTACCAGAACACCATTAATCTTCATCTCGGCATCGGCCGCTGCGATGGTTTGTTCCATCGCAGGATTGCCCGTAGGGTCCGCAGGGTCAAACGCGAAACGCGCCAGGCCCTCTGCGCCGACATCCTCAGACGCAGAAATTTTCACCGCATTGGCCGTACCGGTTTCGTCAGCCGAGAGCGTGAGCCGGTATCCGCTGCCGGTATCAATAACCCCTGCAGATACACCGCCATTAGCCTCATTGATCGCGTTAGCCAGGCCCTGAAGGGTATCGTTGCTGGAATCGATCGTAATCTCGGTGGTTTTATCACCCACTTGCAAGGTAATCGTGCCGCGGCCCACACTGGTGGCATCGCGGTCGGCGAAAGTTTCAGTGCTCGCCAGGGCTTGCGCTTCCGCAAGGCCGACAACTTCCACGCTGTAGGAACC
>Ga0075441_10000956_pt1 | contig 14243 bp, 8 predicted proteins | sample CoawatmetaG00DNA_FD_71582 | JGI IMG/M metagenome (GOLD analysis project Ga0075441, IMG submission 71582) | Marine microbial communities from the West Antarctic Peninsula - Coastal water metaG002-DNA | ecosystem: Environmental > Aquatic > Marine > Coastal | place: Atlantic Ocean: West Antarctic...
GGTGGTGAGCAATCCGGGGGTTCTGGTGGGCAGCGAAACACTGGCCATGCCCGGTTCCTCAGCGGCAAGCGGGGAGTAAGCGGCCATGAGTCAGGAATTGCCCCCGGTTGGCCCGTCCGGTGTCATTGCCCGGGCCTTTCAGAACAATCACCTGACCCCGCTGCTGGCCATTCTGGCGATCATCCTCGGTATCCTGTCGGTGATTGTCACACCAAAAGAAGAGGAACCCCAGATTGATGTCACCATGGCCGACATCATGGTGGCGCTGCCGGGAGCCAGTGCCCGCGAAGTGGAAAGTGTGATTGCCACGCCGGCCGAACAGGTGATGAGTGAGATCAAGGGCGTGGAACACGTCTATTCCGTATCTCGCCAGGGACAGGCGGTGATTACGATGCAGTTCGAGGTGGGTATTCCACGGCAGGAAGCCCTGGTTCGGCTCTATAACCAGGTGTATTCCAACCAGGACTGGCTGCCCCCGGATCTGGGTGCCTCCCAGCCCCTAATCAAGCCCCGGGGCATCGATGATGTGCCGGTGATGAGCCTGACCCTGTTTGATCCCACCAACACCCATTCCGGGGAGGAACTCACCCGGTTGGCGTACATGCTCGAAGTGGCCCTCAAGCGCGTGCCCGGTACCCGGGACATCTATACCCTCGGCGGCGTACCGGACCGGGTGGATATCGTTTTTGATCCGGCGTTGTTGGCGGGGTATGGCCTCACTACCGAGGACATCGCGAATGCGCTCAATGCTGGCAACGCGGCCAGCCAGGAAGCCCGGGTAACCCGCGACAACGTCTCCATTCCGGTACAGGCCGGAACGCTGCTGGAATCCGTAGAGGATGTCCGTTCCCTGGTGGTGGGCATGCACAATGGGGCGGCCGTCTACATGGATGATGTGGCGCAAGTGCGCCGTGGCGGGACGGTGCCGGACCAGAGTGTAATGGTCGGTTTCGGCCCGGCCCACCCGGAGCACAAAGCAGGCGTGGCCGGCCAGGTGTATTCGGCGGTGACGCTGGCGATTGCCAAGAAGCCAGGCGAAAACGCCATCGACATCACCACTGCCATCGAGCAGCGGCTGGATGAGCTGCGTAACCGGGCCCTGCCACCGGATATTGAGGTGCTGGTGACCCGGGATTACGGGGTGACCGCCTCCGACAAGGCACAGAAACTGATCTCCGATCTGGTGTCCGCCACCGTGGCGGTGATGCTGCTGGTGTTGGCGGCCATGGGCTGGCGCCAGGCCCTGATTGTCGGTATTTCGGTACTGATTACACTGCTGCTAACGTTGGTATTTTCCTGGGCCTGGGGCTTTACCCTGAACCGTGTGTCGCTGTTTGCGCTGATCTTTTCCATCGGGATTCTGGTGGATGACGCCATCGTGATCACCGAGAACATCAACCGGCGCATCCAGAACACCCGCCGTTCGATCACGGACATCATCCCGGTGGCGGTGGATGAGGTGGGCACCCCCACCATTATGGCTAGCCTGACCATCATGGCCGCGCTGCTGCCCATGGCGTTTGTGACTGGCCTGATGGGGCCCTACATGAGCCCGATTCCAATCAACGCCTCGGCTGGGATGGTGCTGTCCCAAATCGTTGCTTTCGTGGTGGCTCCCTGGCTGGCCTTCCGGTTGCTCAAGCACAAGAAGGGTGAGCAGGCCGCCGAAGCCGAGGAGGCGTCCAGCTCTGCCGATGGCGTCAGCCCAGTGTCCCTGAGAATTTTCCGGACGGTGCTCGGTCCGTTCCTGGGTGATCATCCCTGGCGGCGTCGTGTGCTGGCGCTGGGCGTGGTGGGCCTGACCCTGGCCGCCACCTCGCTGCCGGTGTTCCAGGCGGTGATCCTGAAAATGCTGCCGTTCGACAATAAGTCCGAGTTGCAGGTGGTAGTGGATATGCCCGAGCGAACGCCCATGGAGCAGACCCAGCGGGTGTTAATGGAAATGGGCAGCTACCTGGAAACGGTGGATGAGGTGGCCAACTGGCAGACCTACGCCGGTACCGCGTCGCCGATCAATTTCAACGGTCTGGTCAGGCAATACTACCTGCGTGGCGATCCTTACCACGGCGATATCCAGGTCAATCTTATTCATGAGGAGCGCCGGGAACGGCAGTCTCATGCCATTGCCCAGTCGATCCGGGGTCCGTTGACCGAGATCGGTAAGCAGCACGGCACCAGCGTCAAGATTGTCGAGGTGCCGCCCGGTCCGCCGGTATTGTCACCGGTGGTGGCGGAGATCTACGCGGTGGATGAAAACCGTCGGGCGGAACTGGCCCGGCAAGTGGCCGAGGGCATGACCCGGGTGGATGGTCTGGTGGATATCGATACCACGCTTGAGGCGCCTACTCGACAGTGGGAAGTGGTTGTGGATCGGGACCGCGCGGCACGGCTTGGCGTGTCCCAGGCCCAGGTGGTCGGTGCCCTCCAGACGGCCCTGGGCGGCACCAGTGTCAGTTTCCTGCACGATGACCACGCCAAGTACCCGGTTCCGATTCGTGTGATTCTGAGCGAAGGCGACAAGGCCCAGCCCGCGGCATTGTTATCCCTGAACGTGCGCAGTCGTGATGGCAACCTGGTTCCTTTGGCGAGTATTGCCGATGTTCGCGAGGCCGACTGGATGGGCGCGATCTACCACAAGGATTTGCTGCCGGTGACCTACGTGACGGCGGATATGGCGGGCGAGATCGATTCACCGTTGTATGGCATGTTTGCGATGGTTGAACGTCTGGACCAACAGGAGTGGGCGCCGGAGCAGTATTTCATTGATCAGCCCCCATTGCCGGAAAAGGGCACCCTGAAATGGGACGGCGAATGGCAGATCACCTACGAAACATTTCGGGATATGGGGGCGGCTTACAGCGTCGGTGTGTTCATGATCTTCGTTCTGCTGGTGGCGCAGTTCCGTTCCTATATTCTGCCTCTGGTGATCATGGCGCCCATCCCGCTGACCGTGATCGGCATTATGCCCGGCCATGCGCTGCTGGGGCGCGAGTTCACGGCCACCAGCATGATTGGCATGATTGCCCTGGCCGGGATCATCGTGCGCAACTCGATCCTGCTGGTGGTGTTTATCCGGCAGCTGATCGACGAAGGCGCAGAGCTGGACGAAGCGGTGGTACTGGCAGGTGCCGTCCGTATCAAACCGATTGCCCTGACGGCCATTTCGGCGATGGTGGGTGCTTACTTTATTCTGAACGATCCGATTTTTAACGGCCTGGCGATATCGTTGGTCTTTGGCCTGGCCATGTCCACTTTGCTGACGGTTCTGGTGGTTCCGCTTCTGTACTACACACTTGCGCGTTGCCGGTGGATTTGACGCCGGGTCATTTGCTACCGGGTTGGCCAGTAGCGCTGCATTTCGAGGAACAGGAAGGAGGCGCTCCAGGTAATCAGGACCAGCCCTGTCAGGGCCTCGATGCCGGTCAGATGACGGAGCATGCCAACGGCTTCAATATCGCCGTAGCCGAGGGTGGTAAAGGTTGTGAAAGAAAAATAGGTACAGTCCAGCATGGAGCCGTTGAAATTGCCAAGCAACTGGCCCCAGCCATCCGCGTGGTGCATGAAATAAAAGGCCGTGGCAAATATCCAGACCTGAAGAGCATGGGCGGTAAGGCAGCCGAGCACTGCGACGATCAAGCGGAAGTGGTGGCTTTGCCGCATTCGCCCCAGGAGGCTACTCAAACGGATCAGGACTTCGTTATGAATTGCTACAACAGCGCACACCAGAAGAATGTTCAGCAGCATGACGTTGAGCAGAGTGTCGTGGGTGGCGTCCAACGGAGTCGATCCTGAAGCCTGGAAACCTGCCGGAGTAATCCGGAACCTGTTGAAAATTGTATAGTAAATTCGTTGTCTTTGCGCACTTTCATTTAATCAGAGTATTGACGGTCCATGTCCAGAAAACTGCTTCCCCTGTTGATGATCGCCCTGGGTATTGCCGGCTTCCTGCTTTTGAAGGCAACCCGGCCGGAACCGGCGGAAGTATCCGCCACCGAGCGTAGCTGGCTGGTGCAGGTGCAGAAGGTCAATCCCACTCGAGCGACCCCGGTGTTGCCTCTGTATGGTGAGGTGGTGGCGCCGGATCTGCAGACCATCACCGCGACTCTGGCCGGGCGTATTGACCGGTTACCGGTACGGGAAGGGAAGCAGGTGAGCGAAGGTGACTTGCTGATCGCGCTGGATTCCGCCGATATCGAGCCGGTACTTGCCCAGGCCCGGGCCCAGGTCGCCGACCTGGAGGCGCAGGTGCGGTCCGAACAGGTGCGATACCGCAACGATCAGCGATCCCTGGAAAGTGAAAAGGCCATTCTGGACAACGCCCGTCGCCAGTTTGAGCGTATTCAGTCGCTGGTTGAGCGTAACCTGGCCTCCCGCGAAAGCCTTGAGGCTGCCACCGATGCGCTGGCGAGGGCGGAGTTGACCCTTCGTATCCGGGAGCGGGCCATAGCCGAGCATCCGGCCCGGCTGCAAAGCCTGGAAGCCCGGTTGTCGCAGGCCCGGGCCAGTCTGAGTTCGGCAGAACTTGACGGTGAGCGGGCGGTATCAACAGCGCCTTTTGACGGTATGGTCACCAACCTGCAAGTGGCGGCTGGCGATCAGGTATCCCGCAATCAGGCGTTGTTGAGCATCTATCCGATACAGGGGCTGGAAGTCCGGGCGCGGGTGCCGCAGATGTATCTCGGCGAGTTGGTGGATGCCCTGGCCAAGGGGGCAACACTAACGGCTACCACCGAGGATTCCGGCCAGCGCTTTGAGCTGGTCCGGTTTGCTGGCCTGTCTGATCCGGCCGGTACCGAGGCGGTGCTGGAGCTGAACGGGGAATCGGGAGCCTTGCGGCCCGGGGCCTTGCAGCCACTGCTGCTGCAGCGGCCAGCAAGGGACAACCTGATTACCATACCCTTCAGTGCACTGTACGGGGCCGACAGTGTTTACATCATGACTGATGATAACCGTATGCAGCGGGTGACGGTGCAACGGGTTGGCGAGGCACTCAGCGAGAATGGCGAGCGCCGGTTGTTGATCGCCAGTGAACACCTGAAACCGGGCATGCGCCTGATCACCACCCACCTGCCCAATGCGATCACCGGCCTGAAAGTAAAGCTGGCGGATAGCAAGGGAGCACCGGCCTCATGAGTCGCAAAAAGGGTGTGATCGGCTTTTTTGTCCATCACCGGTTGGCCGGCAATCTGGTGATGCTGGTGATGTTGCTCGGTGGCGTAATGGCTCTGACTCGTATGAATATCCAGTTCTTCCCTACTTTCGCCCTGGATGTGGTCAGCGTGCGGGTGGTGTGGAGTGGTGCGTCGGCCGAGGATGTGGAGCGCGGTATTACCGATCCGCTGGAGCAGCGTCTGCGCAGCGTCGACGGCCTCAAGAAGATGACCTCCACGTCGGCGCAGGGGGTGTCGTCCATTACCCTGGAATTCCATGAAGGCACCGACCCGATACAGGCAGTGGATGACGTGCGCCAGCAGGTCGACGAGTTCAATAACTTGCCGGCGGATGCCGAAGAACCGCAGGTGGCCAGGGTTGAACGGTACGAACCGGTGGCCCGGCTGCTGGTTTACGGTGATGTCGACCGGGCCGAGTTGCGCCAGCTGGTGTACCGGTTTGAAGATGAATTGCTGGACCGGGGCATCGACCGGGTCACGCTCCGGGGCCTGCCGGAGCAGCAGATCAGTATTGATGTGCCGGTGGAGCGGCTGGAATCCCTGGGCCTGTCGCTGGAACAGATTGCCGATCGGGTGGCGTCGCTGTCCCGTGACCTGCCGGCGGGGATGATGGCTCAGCAGGATGCCACCCGAGAGCTGCGGGCGGTGGAACAGCGACGCAGCCCCCAGGCCTTCGAGACCATTCCGGTACTCAGCGGTGATCGCATCCGCATGCAACTGGGTGACATAGCCATCATCCGCCAGGAAGCCCGGGACAACCAGACGGTCATGGAAAACAACGGCATGCCCGCCGTAGAGCTGCAGCTTCAGCGGGCGGAAAACGGCAACTCCCTGACCGCCGCGCGGGTGTTTGAGTCCTGGCTGACGGATACCCGCCCGACCTTGCCGGCCACCGTAAATATCAAGGTGTACGACGAAACCTGGCAGCTGATTGAAGACCGGATTTCCCTGCTGGTGAATAACGGCCTGGGTGGTCTGGTGCTGGTGGTGGGGCTGCTCTACCTGTTTCTTCCCGGGCGGGTCGCCGCCTGGGTGGCGGTGGGTATTCCCACCGCCTTTCTCGCCGCCCTGGGGGTTCTATGGCTGATCGGCGGCTCCATCAACATGATTTCCCTGTTTGCCCTGATCATGGCCCTGGGGGTGATCGTTGACGATGCCATCGTGGTGGGGGAGGACGCGGACGCCCATGCCCGTATGGGAGAGCAGTCCATCTATGCCGCCGAAGGCGCTGCCAAGCGTATGGTCTGGCCAGTACTGGCTTCGTCCCTGACCACGGTGGCGGCGTTCATGCCACTGCTGGTGGTGGGAGGTGTAATAGGCAATATCCTGGGCGATATTCCGGTGGTGATGATCTGCGTGTTGATTGCCTCTCTGCTGGAGTGTTTTGTGGTCTTGCCAGCCCATCTTCGCCATGCCTTTGTCCGCAAGGTTTCCGAGAATCAGCCAGAGCGACGCCCTCACGCCGTGGCCCGTTTGCGCCGGGGATTTGAGCAACGGTTCGATACCTTCCGCGACGGCCCTTTCCGCCGGTTCTCCCGCTACAGCCTGAAGCACCGGGGCATGACCGTAGCCTCGGCACTGGCGTTGGCCATTGTCACCGTCGGCCTGCTGGCCGGTGGACGGCTTGGGTTCAATTTCTTCCCGACGCCGGAACCATCGGTGTTCTACGCCAATGCCAGCTTTGTGGCGGGCACGGACAAGGACACGGTGGCGCGCTTCATCCGGGAAATGCAGCGCTCACTCACTGAAACGGAGGAGGCCCTGGGTGGCGATCTCGTACTCCATGCCGTGACCACCTACGGCGCTACTCAAGGGGCTGAGGGCAGTTCCCGGAACGATGACGAGCTTGGCTCCATGCTGGTGGAGCTGGTGCCTTCGGACAGCCGTTCTGTGCGCAATGCCGAGTTCATTCGGGAATGGCGCAGCCGTATGACGCTGCCGGCCGGACTCGATGCCCTGAACATCAATGAGCGCCAGGCCGGCCCGCCCGGGCGAGATGTCAATGTGCGACTGACTGGTGATGACGCAGAGGCCCTGAAGCGGGCAGCGGATGAAGTGGCCCAGGCTCTGGATACCCTGCCGGGCGTGCTGGATGTGGAAGACGATATGCCCTGGGGCCGGGAACAGTTGCTCTATCAGGTCAGCCCTTATGGTGAGGCCCTGGGGCTGACCACTGTGGATCTGGGCCGACAGTTGCGGGCGGCATTTGATGGCCGGATCGCCCAGATCTACCAGGATGGTCGCGATGAGGTGGAAGTCCGGGTGCAGTTGCCGAGGGCGCAACGGGAGCAATATTCCACCCTGGAGCGCATGACCATCCGCATCCCCGATGGCCGTTTTGTACCGCTGACCCAGGTGATGAACCTGGATCACCGCCAGGGATTCCAGGCCCTGCGCCATGCCGATGGCAAGCTTGCGGTGGAGGTCACCTCGGCGCTGAATACCCGGGTTGCCACCACCGACCAGATTCTTGAAAGCCTGCAGTCCGGGCCTTTGCCGGAGATCGCCAGTCGCCACGGTGTGCGCTACAGCTTTGAGGGCCGCTCGGCCGATCAACGCGAAACCATGGCGGACATGCAAACGGGGCTGCTTATCGGCCTGGCCCTGATGTATGTGGTGCTGGCCTGGGTGTTTGCATCCTGGAGTCTGCCCCTGATCGTCATGGCGATTATTCCCTTTGCCCTGGTCGGTGCCCTCCTGGGCCACTGGATCATGGGGCTGCAGCTCACCATACTGTCGCTGTTTGGGTTGTTCGGCCTGTCCGGTATCGTGGTGAATAACGCCATTATTTTGGTGGCTTTCTACAATCAGCAACGGCAGAAGGGGCTGGACATCACGGATGCCCTGAATGAGGCCGCCGTGCAGCGGGTTCGCGCGGTTCTGCTGACGTCCTTGACGACCATCGGGGGGCTGACACCGCTGCTGTTCGAAACGTCGTTGCAGGCCCAGTTCCTGATTCCCATGGCAACGTCGATTGCCTTTGGCTTGGGACTGTCCACCTTCCTGGTGCTGCTGGTGATTCCAGCGCTGTTGTCCTGGGTCGAGCAATTCCGGGAATGGCGTGCCCAACGCAGGAACGGTGCGGCAGAACCTCTGGGGGCTGCCGACTGAATACCGGGAGAAAACATGGCCGATAACCTGATCAGTGTCACCGGTCTGAGTAAACAGTTCGAGAGCGGCGACCAGCATGTGACCGTGTTGCGGGAACTGAGTGTGCATCTGGGGCGAGGCGAGTCGCTGGCGCTCACCGGCCCGTCCGGTTCCGGGAAAAGCACGCTGCTGAATGTTCTTTGTGGTCTGGAGTCTCCCGGTTCCGGTCGGCTGGCGATGTTGGGACAGCCTTTGGCCGGGGATGGCGCGCCAACGGGCAAGGCCCTGGAGCGGGCCTGGTGCGAATTGAGGCAGAGCCGACTCGGCGTGGTCTTTCAGGATGCCAACCTGATGCCGACCCTGTCCCTGCTGGATAATATCCGGTTGCGAGCGCGCCTGGCTGGCCGGGACGACACCAGCGCTGGCAACTGGCTCCAGAGGTTGGGCATTGGTGAGCTGGGCCAGCGTTATCCGGATCAGGTTTCCGGTGGCCAACGCCAGCGGGCTGCGCTGGCCATGGTATTTGTTACCCGGCCGGCACTGATTCTGGCGGATGAGCCGACCGGTAGCCTGGACCGGAGGACGGCTGAGACTGTCGCCGATGAGTTGTTCGAACTCCAGGCCCGCCATGGCTGTGGGCTGGTGCTGGCGACCCACGATGCGGACCTGGCAGCCCGTTGCCTGCATCAACTGGACCTCGGGCACCAGGGCGGGCCCTGAAGACCTATGTCTCCCCGCATCGCATTGTTCAGTCATTATCGTCGTCACCCCCTGCAGCTGGCCGCGCTGGCTGCCATGATCCTGCTTGCCAGCGCGCTCTGGACCGGGATACATCACCTCACCAGCCAGGCCAGGACCAGCCTTGAACAGAGCGAGCGTGCTGTCGCCGAGCGACAGCAATTGGTGCGAGAGGACGGTAATCCGGTTTCGGTACAGGACTTTGTTAACCTTCGGCGCCAGGGCCTGTGCGTGATGCCTTGGCTGGAAGTGCCGGTACCGGGGCGCGGTCGGCTGGTGGGCATTGATCCGCTGGCGGCCCATTGCTTTGCCGAGCCGGGACACACGCCAGCACCCTGGCAGGGCGAACTCGATGGCAAGCCCTTCGTCGATATCAGCGAAGCCGCCGCCCAGGCCTCAGCCGAAGCATCGGCCCTGGTTCTGCTGGTGTCGCAAGCCGACGGTCAGTCGCCACCACCGGCGGGCTACCGCTATCAGGCATTCGCCGTTGCGCCTGACACGGCAGAGCTGGGTGACAGTTTTCTGCTCAACCTGGATGCGCTCGGAGTGCTGGTCCTGCTGATTACCTCGTTGTTGTTGCGCAGTGTGTTCCTTCTGGGTCTGGCTCAACGCCGGGAAAGCCTGGCTTTGCTGTATCGCTATGGCGTGAACAGGAGCCAGCTCAGCCGACTGTTGCTGGTGGAAAACCTGCTGCTGGCGTTGGTGTGCATACTGCCCGGGGTTTGGTTGGGGCGGGCGCTGTCACTGGTTTTGGCAGATGGCTTTGGGCAGGCCCTGGAAGGCCTGTTCGACCGTCCGCTCTATGCCGGTGGAGGGGAGGACTGGTGGCTGCCAACCCTGACCATGGTGGCGGTGATCGTGGCCGCTTGCCTGGCGGGCGTTCGGGACTCGTCGGGGCCGCTCCTGACTCGGGTGCAACCGGCATTTTTTGCGGTGCTACTGGCCCTGGGGCTGGCAGTATCTCTGTGGGCACCAACTCTGATCTGGCTGTTCCTGGCGGTGGCACTGGTTTTTCTCGCTGCCGGTTGGCTGGCCCCGCTGGCGATTGCCGGGGTTGTCCGCTGGCTGGCCCGTAACACCGGGGATCCGCTGATTCGCTGGCGTCTACAGGAAATCGCAGTCCTGGTGCGTCGGCTGGCGTTACCGCTGGTGGCCCTGCAGTTTGCCTTGGCACTGGTGCTGGCGGTTCATGCCCTGGTAACCACGTTCGAGGACACCTTTGATCAGTGGCTGGGGCAACGGCTGGAAGCGGATTACTACATTGAAGTACCGCAAGGGGCGGATATCACCGCTGCCGTAAGCTGGCTGGCGGCAAAGCCGGAGCTGGTGAGCCCGGAATTGTGGCATCAGGTGATTCGTGGGCGGGCCAGCGTGCAGGCAGCATCAGGCAGGGAGCCGGTGCCTGTCGATGTGTTTGCGCTCGGGCCGGTCAGTCACCTGGTGCAAAACTGGCGCCTGCTGGCGCAAACAGAAACGCCCTGGCAGGCGTTGGCGCGGGGTGAGGGGCTAATGGTCAATGAGCAGTTGGCCAGAAGGCAACAGCTTGCAGTAGGCGACCGTCTCATTGTCAGGCTTGGCGCCCGTCGGTTACAGGCTCCGGTGCTGGCCGTTTATCCGGATTACGGGCGGCCCTCCGGTGAGGTGCTGGTGCCGGCGAGTCTCTTGCCCGAGGACTTTGAAGCCCGCTTTCGAAGCCTGTCGATAAGCGCGGGCATCGAAGAGATCAAAGTGGTTGAGGCGCAACTGGCCCGGCTTTGGCATACCCCTCAGCTGACCGTGAGGGATAACCAGGCCATCCGGACCCTGGCCACTGATGTTTTTGATCAGACCTTCTTGCTGACCCGGGCCATGACTACCCTCACGCTGATTCTGGCCGCCGCCGCGTTGTTGCTGATGGTGTGGGTCTTTCTCTCTACCCGCGCTTGGTATTTTCGCCTGCTGATCGTCTGGGGTATGCCCCAACGCCAGGCCGCGACTCAGCTCACCCGGGTCTCCCTGGCTCTGATTTTTGCGGTATTGGTTTGTGCACTGCCACTTGGCGTGTGGCTCACCTGGATTCTGGTCCAGCGCATCAATCCGCTGGCTTTTGGCTGGTCACTGCCGATGGCGGTGTACCCGGGGTTCTGGATCGAGCTGGCCGTGTTGGCTCTGATCATCGGCCTCAGCATTGCCTTGCTGATGCGCCTGCAGCTGCGTCGCCCGGCCTCGGCGCCGGAGTCCGCACACGGGCTGCAGGGAGGGGAACGATGAATCGTTTCGTTATCGTACTTCTGGCGCTGCTACTCACCGCCTGTGATCGAGCAGAAGAGCCGAGCGGATTCGCAGGCCTTGCCGGTGTGGCGGAATCTGAGCATGAGATTCAGTTCCTGCAGCCCGGGCCCGGAGACCGGCTGTCCTTCCCCGCCGATTTCGGCCCTCATCCCCAGCACCGCATTGAATGGTGGTATCTCACCGCGAATCTGGAAACCGAAAACGGCGGGCCGCTGGGTCTGCAATGGACGCAGTTCCGGCAGGCCTTGACCCCGAGGTCCGTTGAATCCGAACCGCCGAAGCCGGCACTTTGGCCTCTGGAGGCTGCCTGGATGGCTCACGCAGCGGTGAGCTACAGCGGTCAGCACCGCTTTGCCGAAAAGCTGGCCAGGGGTGACGTCGGGCATGCCGGGGCCACCGCCCAACCCTTTTCAGTCTGGCTGGATCACTGGCACCTGAGGCCAGCGAGCGGACACGTTGGCTGGCGGCTGTCGGTCGCTACAGAACACTGGTCCTACGATCTGTTGTTGCAGCCGCAAGGTGATCCTGTGGCTCATGGTGACGACGGTTTCAGCGCCAAATCCGCCAGTGGCGAAGGCTCCATGTACTTCAGCCTGGTAGATCTGAAAATTGAGGGAACGGTTACCCTTGAGGGTGACACGTTGAGGGTGGCGGGCACTGGGTGGTTCGACCGGGAGTGGAGCAGCCAGTTTCTCAAAGCCGGACAGCAGGGCTGGGACTGGTTTGCCCTGCATCTGGATTCGGGGGACAAGCTGATGCTGTTCCAGTTGCGGGAAACACAACAGGCATTCCGCTCGGGTACCTGGATTCCAGCCACGGGCGAGCCGGTGGCGCTGGGGCCGGAACAGATCGGGCTGACCTCTGTGGGCCAGCCAGCCGGTTATCCGCGCCGTTGGCAGATAACCCTTCCGGCTTTCGACGTGAACCTTGAGGTCTCCGCGCCGGCAGGGGATTACCGGAATTCCGGGCTCTATCCGTATTGGGAGAGCCCGGTTTCCGTCACCGGAAGCCATTCCGGCGTGGGTTACATGGAGCTTACCGGTTACCAGGCACAATAAGGCCCGGAAACTCACTCAACGGCATTGGCACCGATACGGTGAATGCTGAGGTCGGCACCGTTGAACTCTTCTTCCTCTGTCAGTCTCAGGCCGCTAATGGTTTTGATGGCACCGTAAACGATGAGCCCGCCGGCAAAGGCCACGATCACACCGGCCACCGAGCCAATAATCTGCGACATCAGGCTGACGCCACCCAGGCCCCCGAGCGCTTCCTGGCCGAAGATACCGCAGGCAATGGCGCCCCAGACACCGCATACGCCATGCAAGGGCCAAACACCCAGAACATCATCCAGCCGCTCGATTTTCGCCTGTGCCCACTCGAACAGGTAGACAAAGATGGCGCCGGCCACGCCCCCGGTAATCAGGGCGCCAACGGGGTGCATCAGGTCTGAGCCGGCGCACACCGCCACCAGTCCGGCCAGCGGACCGTTGTGAATGAAGCCAGGGTCTTTGCGGCCGAGCAGCATGGAAACCAGAATACCCCCCACCATGGCCATCAGGCTGTTGACCGCGACCAGGCCACTGATGCCGTCCAGAGTCTGGGCCGACATGACGTTAAAGCCGAACCAGCCCACGGTCAGAATCCAGGCGCCGAGGGCGAGAAACGGAATGTTGGAAGGGGCAAAGGCCACGACCCGACCGTTGCGATAGCGACCGGTGCGGGCGCCGAGCAGCAGCACCGCAGCGAGAGCAATCCAGCCACCGACAGCATGCACCACAACGGAGCCGGCGAAATCATGGAAGGACGCACCAAACTGGTTCTCCAGCCAGGCCTGGAAACCAAAGTTCCCGTTCCAGATCAGGCCCTCAAAGAAAGGATAGACGAAGGCCACGATCAGGCCCGAGGCAATCAGCATGGGGTAGAAGCGGGCACGCTCTGCGATACCGCCGGAAACGATCGCCGGAATGGCCGCGGCGAAGGTCATCAGGAAGAAAAATTTGACCAGTTCATAGCCGTTGGCGGAGGTGAGTTCGGCGGCGCCATTGAGAAAGTGCCCGCCATAGGCGATGTAGTAGCCGATGAAAAAATAGGCGACTGCGGATATGCCGAAGTCGGTCATGATTTTAACCAGGGCATTGACCTGATTTTTATGGCGAACAGTGCCCACTTCCAGGAACGCAAAGCCGGCGTGCATGGCCAGCACCATAATGGCGCCAATCAGAATGAAGAGCGTGTTGGCGCTCTCGGTCAGGGTGTGTACGGCACTCGTGATATCCACGGGTTTTTCTCCTGAGTGTTTTGATTACGCGGCTTCTGATGAGCCGTTGTGCATTGTTGGGGTGCGACTTAAGCAAGTGCTGTTCCAAAACAATGCATATCAAGTACTGCAGGGGGGTTGGAGAACCTGAGGGCGCCGAGGGAGGTATTTATCTGCGTCAAAGTGCACCAGAGGCGTGCGCATCAAGGGCTTGTGCACCAATCTGGATAGGGCGCGAGGCAAGGTTTTACTACCAGGTAATCTCGCTGGGCGTATCCCGACCGGGCTCAATGCCAATAATGGCTTCTTGCGACTCGCTTTCGGAACGAATCAGCTCGCGAAGGCGCAGTTCCTGCTCTTCCATGGGCTCTGACAGATCGATAACGATTTCAACCCGCCGGTTCTTGGCTCGGTTTTCCGGCGAGGTGTTGGGTACCCGTGGTTCGGTGTCGGCCAGACCGGTCACCCGGATGCGGTCCGGAGTCACCTGCTCCCGAGCCAGCAGAACATTAGCCACCGCGGCGGCACGGGCTGCGGACAGGTCCCAGTTACTGTAGAAACGTTCGGTGCGGATGGGCACGTTATCGGTATGGCCTTCAATGGCGAGGTCGCCGGGCATGTCGGCCAGAACCTCCGCCATATCCAGAAGCAGGCCTTCGAATTCCCAGGTCAGTTGGGCTGAACCTGAGGCAAACGAGCCCTTCTCCTCAATGCGA
>Ga0075441_10000962_pt1 | contig 14205 bp, 9 predicted proteins | sample CoawatmetaG00DNA_FD_71582 | JGI IMG/M metagenome (GOLD analysis project Ga0075441, IMG submission 71582) | Marine microbial communities from the West Antarctic Peninsula - Coastal water metaG002-DNA | ecosystem: Environmental > Aquatic > Marine > Coastal | place: Atlantic Ocean: West Antarctic...
GCATCGTTCTCACATTAACAACAAATTTTATTTTCTGCCAGAAAAAATACACCATGGCACTGACTCTATAAACTATTTTGGCTATTTATCTTGCATATATAAAAAATGTGCAGATGCTCCTTTTTTTAAGTAACAAAGGATGTAACAAAAGCTGGTTATATAACTAAAAAACGTATATTAATCAGTATTTTATAGTCTAAGTGCAATTCCCGCCGCCTCCACCAATAACGAAACCTCAACCCGAAAGGGTTGGGGTTTTTTATTGGCCGTTGATTTTGGGATGAAGACGCGGAGCGGGTTCAGCCGAACCACGCAGTGGCGAGACAACGCGGGAACGCAGCGCCGGTGGCTCTGAAGGGGTAAGGACGAAGGCCGAATAATTCCCGCCGCCTCTACCATACCTAGTTAACCCACTGTGTTTACAGGGGTTTTACTTATTCTAGCTTTCAATTGGATTCACTTTGTCACGCAAAGTTATCTTCGCGCATTAGCAATTTATTCTAGACAACACGTGTCTTTAATCGCATATTGTAAGAACCTTATGCTGAAAGATATAGCCAATATGTTTATTGAGATGCTTCTATGATTCGTTTGGCCCCTTACTTGTGCGGGATTGTCCTGCTTTCTTCTTGCGGTGGAGGCGGAGGTGGCTCAACACCGACTTCGATACCTAACCGTGCACCGGTTATAACCGATCCCGGAATATTGTCCGTCCGGGAAGGCGTTAGTGATGTAGTATCTCTTAGCGCCACAGATGCCGACGGAAACAGCCTCAGCTTCTCTATTCTTTCTGGTGATGATCAGTCTCTCTTTAAAATTACCTCGTCTGGTGTTTTGTCTTTTGCTTCAGTGCCAGACTTTGAGTCTCCCGGTGACGCTGATATTGATAATACTTATTTATTGACTGTGCAAGTCACGGACGGCTCGCTAAATGATAGTCAGTCCTTAACTGTCACTGTGACGGACGCATTTCAAGGTCGGGTAGTTGATGCACCGATTACAGGTGCGCTCGTGTTTGTTGACTTAAATAGCAATAATCAAAAAGACCCAGACGAGCCTAGCGGTGCAACTGATGCAAACGGATATTTTAACGTTGCAACTTTTACATCGTCACAAAGTGGTGGCGCTAGAGTGATATCGAAGGGGGGTACAGATGCTAAAACTGGAACGGCGTTGCCTAAGCTTGCCTTGGTCTCCGATGTGCCAGCTGATGTGACGCAGCTTGCAAGCGTAACACCCATTACAACGCTACTTTCCTTTGCCTCAACGCCAGTGATCAAGGAGCAAGTTCTGGTAGCATTAGGGATTGGTGGTACTCCAGAGGAGCTGCTCACATCAGATGAGTGGTCAAAAGCCGAGGCTGGAGATGAGAATGCAAAAGCTAATCAGCGTGTAAATCAGCAGGTGGGCTTGATCTTACAAACGGTGAGCACACTAACCAATGATGGCGATGAGACTACCGATGTGTCATTGGCGTTAGTTGAGTCTTTGGCTAAAAAAATCTTGGCCATTGTGCAAGCCCAAGGCAGTATTGATTTCACGTTAACTAGCACTATTCAAACGATTTTGTCGGAGGTAGCTCAGGACGTAACTCCTACGATAGTCATTGAAACCTCGGCTTTGTCTGCCGTGGCAGCGTCTATCGCCATGATTAATACCTTGGTTTCAGATACCGCTCTTGACCCTTTGTCAGTTACCGCGTTGGAAATCGTTGATGCGGCTCAAAACTCATTACAAACTTCGGTAGCCAATGTTTTATCGAGTGATATAAGTGTGGTTAGCTTTACCGATAACACGTCTGCGTCAAAGCTATTTGTCAATGTTGAGATTGCTGTAGACGCGCCAGACAATGATAGCGATGGCCTAGCTGACGTATTAGATGCTGATGATGACAATGATCAAGTTCGTGACAGCATAGATGCTTTCCCGTTAGATTCGACAGAATCCGTAGATACCGATGGCGACGGTACAGGTAATAATGCTGATGCTGATGATGACGGTGATGGTGTTGCCGATACTCGCGATCTAGCGCCCTTAGACGCTTTACTTACGCCTCCTACTGCTACAATGACATCTGACTTGACTACTGGCAATGCGCCACTCCGCGTGTTCTTTAGCGCCAATACAAGTCTGGCTGGAAATCCAGACGATAGCTCGGATGTTATAACGGGAATCGTCTGGGATTCAGGGGATGGCCTGTCTGGTAATGGGGCAAACTTTGATCGTATTTATCTGTCTGCGGGCGACTACACGGTGTCTGCTGTAGTTACAAACTCTGATGGGTACTCTCATACAGCGAATCAAATAATCTCTGTGACGGAGTTGGAGGGCACTCTAACGCTTAGTGGCACCATAACGATTCCAAGCAATTACTTCGCGGATAGTGATGTCAATGACGCTGATTCGATCTCCACGGCAAATGGCGATTGCGCATCGGCTCAGATTATCCCCAGAACATCGGTTGTCTCCGGTTATGCTAATCAGCCTGGGGCTGGTGATCCTGGAACGTCAAAAGTAAGCGGCGATGTATATGATGTTTACAAGATAAACGCCAACGGTGGTGAAGTCATTAATCTCACCAGTGGTGATACTTCTAGCGGTGACTTGGATCTAGCCCTTGGTGATTCATCATGTAACGAAATTGATGCATCAATAGGGGACAGTACGCTTTACGAATCTCTAACTATTGCCAGCGCGGGTGTCTACTATATTGAAGTCAGCGCATGGTCCGGGGCATCGACTTACTTATTGGAGATAGGAGGCCGTCAAACATTAGCGTCCCATGGATGGAATGCCAGTGCTGAGCTGGTCGAGGATCAGTTGATGGTAGTCGAGAGCAAGGGCACTTCATCAAGTTCTGTTGCAAAGGCAAGGCAATCTTTGGGGTTGAATAACGCGAGTAAAATGACGCTACCAGACTATAACGGTCCAGTTTTGTATACATTTAGCAACTCGGGTTCAGTGACGCAGACACTAAATTCTAGCGCGTCTAGCTTAACATCGTCTGCAACTGGGTTTGTTTCACCAGCAGTCGGGCTAGGTCAGCCATTAAACTCCATTCTTGGGAACAAATTAAATACGCTTAAAATGGCCAAGAAAATGCGTGGGCTTAAGCAATTTAAGTTTGTGGAGCCAAATTTCATATATAAGGCATCTTCTGTACCCAATGACCCACTGTATATCACTCAAAAATGGCACTACGAGCAAATAAATATGCCGAAGGCTTGGGATCGTTCTACTGGTGCTGGCACGGTCAAGGTTGCCGTAATAGATACAGGTGTCATGATGAAGCATCCTGATCTTGTGGGTCGGTTGACCACAGATGGCTATGATTTTGTCAGCAGTTCTTCGGGAGATGGTGATGGGCCAGACTCTGACGCTTCTGATCCAGGCGATGGTCGGGATAATATTTTGTGTCCCGACTCCCCTGATCTGATATCAAGCTTTCATGGTACTCATGTAGCTGGAACGGTTGGGGCATCTGGGAATAATAATAAAGGTGTGACGGGCGTGAATTGGAACGTGGATATCATGCCGATTCGAGTTTTGGGTTGTTCAGGTTGGGGAAACACCTCAGATATTATTGACGGGATACTATATGCGGCGGGGTTACCAAACCGCTGGAATGTGTCCCCTGATTCCCCTGCAGATATAATTAACTTAAGTTTGGGTGGACCAGGGTCTAGTATTTTTGCAGAGCAGGCTGTTTCCGATGCGCGCAAAGCTGGCGTCATTGTTATCGCTTCTGCTGGTAATGAAGCGTTAGAGGGAAATCCTCTGTCCTATCCCGCTTCCTACGCCGGCGTAGTGTCCGTAGGCGCGACTAACCCTGACGGCAACAGAGCCGGCTATTCACAATATAATGAGCAGGTTGATGTTACCGCTCCAGGCGGTTATGGATTCTCAGATCCTAATGCGACTAATTCGGGGCGTGTTTTTAGCACCTGGGCAAAAATCAACTCTGATGGCTCGATTAGTAGCGCCCACGCATATATGAACGGGACTTCTATGGCTGCACCTCATGTCGCTGGAGTTGCTTCTCTAATGAAGGGTCTCTATCCCGCATTATCGCCGACTGACTTCGATGCGGCACTTACCCTAGGGCTTTCGACCAGAGACTATGGAACTCCTGGAAAAGATCCTCACTTTGGTTATGGATTGATCGACGCTGATAAGGCTTTGCAGACCGCCGAAGCATTGTCGTCAGGCATTGATGCTGATTTCCCGCCACTGCTACTGCTAAGCAATTATAGTGGCGATCTTGGGCTAACAGGAACGCAGATTGCCATACAGGCAATAAATGCGGGGGGAGGATCATTAACTATCAGTCAGGTCTCAAAATCAGCGAGCAACATTAGTATAGTAGCGCCTGATACGACTGATGGTCTGGGTGATTACGTTATAACCATTGATCGAACTGGACTGGCCGAAGGGGTATATCAGGGCTCTGTAGAGTTCACCTCCGATGTGGGTAGCCGTACCCTTGTAATAAACTATGAGGAACTAACCAGTGGCTCCTCTGAAGCGAGCGCGGGAAAGCTTTATACCCTACTTTATAATATTGAGACTGACACCGTGGAAAAGCAGGTGTCGAGCGTTGTTAGTTCCGGCGGATACACATTTTCCCTTAGTGATGTTAACGCTGGAGTTTATGCGCTAATTACTGGCAGCGATATTGATAATGATTTAACCATTTGCGGCGCTGGGGAGGCGTGTGCCGTTTGGCCGTCGATGGAAGATCCTGATTATATACTTGCTAATCAATCATTGGCTGAGCTAACCCTTAACGCTAGATTTCAGAGTCAAATACAAGGGGAGCTAAGCTCCTCAGGTGCGACGTCTGGCGGTAAGTCGACTAAAGTCCCTTATGACCGCTGTGGTGGAAAAGGGACCCTCAAAATCCCTGATAAAGTAACGATAGACTCATGCTTTAAGCGCGTTTTAAAAAATAATACCTATATCCAATAACAAACTATGCTCAGGTTTCTTTAGGTGCAGTGACGTTAGAGGGGTTGCAACGAACTAAAACTAAAGACTGAGCGGAGACTGCAGAGTCGTGGGTAGTGGATTAGCGGACACGGGTTCACCCTATCTAAGTAGTGGTGATACAGCGCAGGCTCGTAAATTCGCTTTGTTTGATGTTTTTTCAAAAAGCTGATCAGCTAAAGGGCTGTACAGAAGACGTCTGATCCCCGCAGCCAGTACCTAATGACTATAATTTAGCGATCAATCGGTATTAAAATCTTTAAAATAGAAATAGTTAACACCCGCATATTGGTCAGTATTATCTATCATTGTACTGGCCAAGACATTCGCCTGAATACTCCGATACTGACTTAAGTAGCCGAGTAAAAGAGGATCAATTACTTGAAAGAGTATTTTACCCAACCCTTCTAGCGGTCGACTCTCAGGTCTATCCCCTATTAGAATTCCTGGACGATAAATATTGACACTCGAGAAACCGAGTGACTTTATGGCCTCTTCTAATTGTCCCTTAGTTCGCAAATAAAAATTCTTTGACTTAGCGTCTGCGCCCACAGAGGAAACTAGGCTTACGCCTATCGCACCCGCTGCTAGCGCTTTTTTGGCCACCGCTAAAGAATACTCAAGGTCGACGGTTCTAAAGGCATCACGACTCCCCGCAGTCTGGATGGTAGTTCCCAAGCACAGATAGAGGTGATCACACTGAGGTAACTCACCGTTTATCAAAAATTGTCTGAAATCAATCTCTAGTAATTCAGCATTCGTAGGCAGGTCGTTAATCTGTCGTCTTGCCAATGCAACCGGCTTATCTCCACGAGCGGCCAATTGGTGGAGAATGTTGTTTCCCACTAGCCCTGTCGCTCCCGCAATAATTAGGTTTTTCATCTAAGCCTCCTAGCCTATAAGGTTTGGTGTTACCTATAACAGGATACTCCCAAGTCTAATTAGACCCGCTAGGTACCGCAACACCCTAGTTGGGAAAAAGTATATAGCTAGTTATTAACACAGATTATTTTTAACCGAGAGAGATTACTCCGCCAAACTTGAAGTGGCCAGAATTTGTCGCAACTGGCGAAAGACAAAGTGCTGACGTTGATCATTGGCAATATACCCTGTAAATCGCTTGCTACAGCACCAGTCTGAGGGGACGCACGGTAAGTTATTGCTTACAGCATATCAATCTTTTGATTAACGATGTGCTGAAGTAGTGGGCTTTTCGCGGCTCTTTCAAATGCAGCATCAATAGCGTCGGATCGTTCTTGCACAACAGCGCGATAATTAGGATGAGTGAAAATATATAACTCGTCTTCATTGAGCGCCTCGACAACGCGCTTGCCAACAATGGACACATCAATTCCATTTTCTACCAGCGCCTTAGCCTTACTTGGGAATCGAGGCTCATCCGCTACCTTGGCTATGTCAGTTTGGTATCGCACCGGACGATTTCTCTCCGAATCAAAAATGCGGGTCTGGACAAAGGCAGGGCATAGCACCGATACTTTGATCCCCTTCCGTTGCAGTTCACCGGCCCAACTTTCTGACAATGCTACCACTGCCGCTTTCGTGGCAGTATATGCTCCGTTATAGGGGACGCCGCCCATGCCGGCCATTGAAGCGACGTTGACTATCCATCCGCCTTCACCATGCCGTTTAATTAATGGGACCATGACTTTAGCGCCGTAAATAACACCCATTAGATTCACATCCAACGCCCACTGCCATCCTTTGGTTTGCTCATTCTCGATCGATCCTGAGTCTCCGCCAACGCCAGCATTGTTGACGATCATATGAACCTTCCCAAATCGGGCTACTGCTTGTTCTGCAACCGTTTGCCACTGAGCTTCATCGGCTACGTCAAGGGTAACCGTCAATACTGGGATCCCTGCGCTTTCAAGCTCTAAACCCGCTTTTTGGAGATTTTCTTCATCAATATCTGTGAGTACAACATTCATTTTTTGCTCGCCTAATGCCTTCGCAATGGATAAGCCGATACCCTCAGCACCGCCGCTAATGACTGCTGTTTTTCCTACAAATTGAGACATATGGATATTATCCTGATATTTCTTAGTTTAATGATAAAAGCGTTTACAAGTGTGAACTCAAAGAGGGTACCTAAGCACCGTTAACTAATAAAAAAAAGAGCTGGGGTTACCGTCAAGGAGCTTTTAAGAGTGATAGGAGACGTTTCTATAGCCTACCCGGATTTATTTGGCGTAGCTGATGTAACACAGGAGGCGACATGCTCTTTGCATGAATACAATGCAGGGCTATTCGAGCCATTTGAGCTTTGCGATAGGATAACCCAAATAAAACTTGGGTCTGTCTAGCACCAGTCGGGTTACGATCTTTTGAATATTCAGATTTTTGTCGGCACTAAGTTCGTCGCAGAGTCTGTTTAATTCTGTAATATTGGAGCAACAGGTAAACGATATATAGTCGGTATCTCCGGTCAACCGAAGACAGTCCATAAATTCGGGTATAATCTCTATCGCGGCCTCAAATCTTTTGCGGTTTTCCAAACCGTTATCACTCAGTGTAAATTCGATATAAGCGATAACGTGCTCACAGATTCGATCAAGATCAACTTCGCAGTGCGCGTTAAAGTAGTAACCCGCTTCTTTAAGCGCATGAGTCCGTTGGGAGCATGCTGCGGGCGAGAGATTCACTATCTCTGCGAGCTTTGCATTACTTATGTCAGATTGTAAATGAATCTGAGCCAAGATCTTGCGATTGATTGCATCCAGCTTTAGCGATTTTTTGTCAGACATAACAATAGAATCTTCAGTTTACGCATGTGAATTCCATATAGTCTAAAGCAACGGTTGATTACTTCAATACCTCATTTTGCGTTTCTCCTGCGATAATAAGTCCTGAATTAGGCTGTAAGAGTGCGTCACCATGAAGGTTGAGTCCACGGAATTTGCTACTGAGCCAGTACCTGACAAATATACCGTCAGTTGGGTTCGGGTGGCTCTGATTGCGTCGATGGTGGCTTTTTCTCTTCCGGTCTTTCTGACGGGCGTTGAAATAGCCATTTCTTTCTCGCCTTTGGAGACCCTTGAAATTTTCGTCGTTGGCATCGTCATTCTTACGGTAATCGGCTGCATTACTGCCGCAATTGGAACCAATACTCGCTTAAGTTCCTATATGCTCAACCGAACTGCATTTGGGTCTCATGGAGCAGCGCTGGTCAATGTAGCGTTTGCGATCTCATTACTGGGCTGGTTTGGTGTCAATATTGACCTGTTTAGCGGCGCCGTCCAACGCTTAACTTTGGAACTATATGCGGTTTCAGTCCCTGCATGGCCTGTCGAGATAGCGGCAGGCATTATTATGACAGTGACCACTGTCTATGGATTTAGAGCAATTAACACACTCTCTGCGTTGCTAATCCCGGTGTTAATAGCGGTGACTGCGCAACTCATTGTTGGTTCGTTGACTGACCAGTCTCTTACGCAAATTATGAGTGCATCCTCAGTCAACGAACTATCTTTTGGTGATGGCGTCTCTGCTGTTGTTGGGGCGGCGATCGTGGGCGCGGTGATTCTGCCCGATATAACCCGGTTTATTCGTCATTGGAGTGGGGCCATTTTTGTCGTTCTCACCTCCTATCTAGTCATACAATTTATTGTTATCAGTGCGGGAGGCCTTTCCGCAACAGCTCTTGGAGATGATGACCTACTTAATATTATGCTGACACTGGGTATTGGTTGGGCAGCGTTTGCGATTGTAATTTTTGGTAGTTGGGTGCTGAATTCGCTCAACCTCTATAGTGCTATGCTAAGCGTAGAAGCCACAGTACCCAGTCTCAACAATAAATTACTTATCATCCTCATCGGCAGCCTAGGTACCCTCGCTGCCTTCATGAATATACTCAATAATTTTCTATCTTTTCTCTTCTATCTGGCGGTGATTTTTGTGCCTGTATCCGGCGTCATTATTGTGGATTACCTGATATTACGCCGCAGTGCGTATCACGGAGATCGACTGTTATTAGAGCAAAAGTCTAGACCTAAAGCGATTGCCGCATGGGGATTAGGCGCAAGCGTAGCGCTAATGGGATCTTGGGATTGGCTTTCTATAACTAATATCGCAGCTCTGGACGCCATGATCGTAGCTGCGGTGGCCTACTACCTGCTGACGCTTAAAGACCCGAGTTCACCACGATGAGAATAGGTATTGATGTCGGAGGAACTCATACGGATGCTGTCCTTGTCGATGGAGACAACGTTATTTCTTCGACTAAGGCTCTTACATCTGCGGATGTCACATCGGGCATTCTTGAGGCGCTCGAAAGCATCCTTTCGGACAGTGGTGTGCAGGAGGATTCGATAGAAGCGGTCATGTTAGGTACCACGCAATTTACTAATGCAGTGATCGAGCGCAAGAAATTGTCTGAGGTGGCGGCGATTCGTATTGGTCTGCCTTCGGGTGCGGGACTCCCGCCAAAAATTGGTTGGCCGGAAGATATCTCCCACAGTCTTGGCGACCATGGTTACATGGTGCACGGTGGGACTCTTTACGATGGGCGGCCGCTTGCAGAATTAGATTGGTCGGAGATCAACAAAGTAATTGCCGACATCAAATCCAAGAACCTAAATACGGTAGCTATCTCAGCGGCATTCTCGCCTATGACACCGCAGCCTGAACTTGATGTAGCTGCGCAGCTTCGCCGTGAAATCCCAGGAGTGAATATTACCTGTTCACATAGTTTGGGAAGATTGGGCTTGCTAGAGCGCGAAAATGCGGCCTTATTGAATGCATCCTTATTGAAGCTAGCCGACAGCGTGGTTAGTGCCTTTGCTGATGCTTTGCGACAAAGGGGTCTTAAATGTCGATTTTTTGTCAGCCAAAACGACGGTACGTTAATGGATGCCGAGTTTGTTCGCCAGTTTCCGGCACTAACCTTTGCTTCGGGTCCCACCAACTCCCTGCGTGGTGCCTGCAAACTTACCGGTCTAAATGATGCAATTGTTGTAGATCTAGGTGGAACTACTGCGGATATTGGTATTCTTCAGGGTGGTTTCCCCCGTGAGTCTAATATTGTCATCGATGTGGGTGGCGTTAGAACCAATTTTAGGATGCCCGACATTCTTTCGCTCGGTCTTGGTGGGGGTAGTCTTGTAACCGATGAGGGTAGGAGTATCGGCCCTAAATCAGTGGGCCATAATCTAGTCACACAGGGACTGGCATTTGGTGGCTCTGTGCTTACCGCAACTGACTTATTAGTCGCTGCAGGTAGAGCGACGGTTGGGCCTAATCAATGCCCTGTGACGTTACCTCCACAGACTATCGAAAATGGCCTAAATACCATTGCATCAATGCTCAATAATGGTATTGAGAAGATGATGCCCTCTAGTGATCCGATGCCCGTTATTCTGGTCGGTGGCGGCGCTATTTTGGTGGCAGATAAGCTAGAGGTCGCATCCAAAATGTATTGCCCGGAACACTCAGGGGTCGCCAATGCTATAGGCGCCGCAATTGCCCAAATTGGAGGTGAGGTAGAGAGCCTAGTGTGCTACCAAGATATGCCGCGAGAACAGGCGATCAAAAAAATGTCTGATGAAGCGATATCTACGGCCATAAATGCCGGCGCAAATCCAAAGACTATCCGCATTGCCGACATTGAAGAAACAACCATTTCCTATATGGCTGAGGGAACAACAAGGCTGCGAATTAAGGCGGTCGGAGACATACCGTCTCAGGGCAAGGGAGCCGCAGTATGAAGAAGCTTGGCAGCGAGTCACTTGCTGATTTATCAATTGGCGCGGTTTTCTTAGCCACAGGTGGCGGTGGTGACCCCTATGTTGCGGAACTGATCACCAAGGCCGCTCTGGATAAGTTCGGGCCAGTGGATCTAATAGATCCTGATGATTTAGCTGACGATGCTTTTATAGTCGCCCTTGGCGGGGTCGGTGCCCCCACAGTAAGCCTTGAATTATTGCCATCAATCAATGATGCCGTGGATACTCTCAGAGCATTTGAAGATCGCTTTGGAAAAAAAATCGATGCCGTTGTGTCCTTTGAAGTTGGTGGCGCTAATTCATTAATTCCCATCATAGCCGCTGCGGGTATGAGTATACCGGTTGTCGACGGCGACGGCATGGGCCGTGCACTACCTGAAGCGCAAATGATGACTTATCCGATATATGGGGTGTTGCCAACACCTGCGGTGACTACAGACTACAGGGGTGGTATCACGGAATTCCACACCAAGAATATTTTAGAATTCGAACCTGAGATCAGACAGTGTGCATTAAGTTCTGGCGGTATGATTACCTCTGCGGAACATCCTATGACCGGCAAGCAATTAAAAGCCTCAATCGTTCCCCGCACCATAACCTTTTCCGTCGAGTTAGGACGCATTTTGCGTGAAGGTCGTGGCAATGCTCACAAAATATTTGAACCCCTACAAAAATTATTTGCCAATTCAATCTACGGTGGTATTCATCATCTTTATACCGGAAAAGTTGTTGATAGCTCTACCAAGATAATTGGTGGCTATGATATTGGCGAGGCAACAATCGCGAGTTTTGACGGCGCTAGGCCGCCCTTGAAGATCAGTATAAAAAATGAATATCTGCTGGCGAAGATTAATGGTAAGACGGTGACATCTGTGCCCGATCTTATAACTGTGCTTGACTACGAAACTTCAACACCAATCAATGCAGAGCGCTTGCGATTCGGTCAGCGGGTAACCGTTTATGGTATAGGCTGCCCGGCGTTCTATCGCACAGAAAAAGCTTTGAATTTCGTTGCCCCTCGCTGTTTCGGATTTGATTTCGACTATCAACCCATAGAGTCATTAATTTCATCAGCCAGTCCTACATGACCGATAAAATATAAGATTAACTTTTATAAATTCATTTTCAAAATCATAAATAGGGATAAAATCATGAGAAAGCAAATAAATAAAATGCGAGAGAAAATTAACATGCATACTCTCTACTCAGGGATTATGGCGGCTTTTGTAATGGCCATTCCGGCCCATGTCTTTGCGCAAGGATTTGTTCTAGAAGAGGTAGTGGTTACTGCGCGTAAACGCACAGAAAATCTGCAGGAAGTGCCTGATTCTATTACTGCATTTGGACGAGCCCAAATTGAATCAGCAGGAATAGAAGGCTTCGAAGATTTCGCAAACTTAACACCTAATCTATCGTTAAACGAAGGCTATCGACCTGGCGTCGCAAAAATTACTGTTAGGGGCATGATCACTCCTCAAGTAGGTGATCCACCAATTGCGTATGTTGTCGACGGTGTAACTGCTTCCAGTATCGATTTTATCAATCAGGATTTATTTGCAATTGAGCGTATCGAGGTTTTGCGGGGGCCTCAGGGCGCTCTATACGGTAAGGGTGCTGTAGGTGGTGCAATCAACATAGTGACCCGTCGCCCTACCAATGAGTTAGAAGGACAAATTAAAGCGACACTGGGTAACGGTAGCACCAATAAGGTTAGCGGTTTTCTTTCCGGTCCCATTATAGCAGATACATTGCAGTATCAACTTGGTGGTAGTTACACGGATGCCGGAGGCTTTGATGATAATCAGTTTCTCAATAAAGCCACTGATTTTAGCGAGAGAACAAGTTTTCAAGGTATGTTACAGGCTCAAGTTAATGAAGACTTAACCGTTGATTTTAGAGCTAAATATGCTAGTAGTGAAGACGGTGCTGGTAACTATACAGTCGCTGATTTTGCTGAAATTAATGCTGATAAAAATATAGATAGTATCGATTCGAATGCCAACATTATGGGGACCTCAGATCGAGATATTCTGGAGCTATCAATTAAGGCAGACATGGCTTCTGATCTAGGTAATGCAACATTTATATTGGGATATAGCGAAGTAGATGAGGAGGTATTTTCTGACGGCGACTATACGAATATGCCCAGTGACTTTGTAGCTTTCTTTTCTGGTGCACAGAGCACTGATTTTGAGTCTGAATCAATGACCGCAGAATTTCGGTTTACCGGTAATAGCGACGTTATAGTGTGGCAAGTGGGTGCTTTTTACCAAAGCCGAAAAACTAATTCTCAATTTAATTGGTTTTCTGATTTCTCGGATACCAGTCAGAGAAGTGGTGATAGTTTTCAAATTGTTAAAAGTGAATATGATTTAGCAACATCGGCCACTAACTTTGATACAAATTTCGACACTGAATACGCTTACTCTATAGTCGATGAAAATAGTAGTGATGCTTGGGCTATATTTGGCCAATTCGATTATGCTATTAATGTCGATTGGTCATTGGCATTCGCCTTGCGATATGACGAGGATAAGCGCGAGTCGTTTGACGAACGTCAAAAGGGATTAACTAAGGCTTCTAAAACGTTTAGCGAAGTGCAGCCAAAATTACAAATTTCTTATCAGCTCACAGACAATACAATGACTTATCTATCTGCATCTAAGGGTTTCCGAAGCGGAGGATTTAATGAGTTTGATCCGACTATATTGAGGGGATTTGATAAAGAGGTGTCGGAGAATATTGAGCTTGGCTTTAAGTCAACGCTGTGGGGCGGTGCGATGATCTTAACAGGTGCTGTATTTAATATTGATAGCGAAAATACACAGTTCACGCGACTTAACCTAGGTACTTTTACGCTTGAAAATCTGGGTATTGATGAAAGTAGTTCTCGAGGATTAGAAATAGAGGCTCTTATCCAGCCTTTCGAAGGCCTTAGATTTAATTTTGGTTACGGATACGTTGATGCTGAAATCGATGGATTTACAGCCACGCCCGATTATGGAGATATAACAGGTAACAATGTACCCGGCGTACATAAATATAGTGCAAATCTTGGCGTTGAGTACGTCGCTGCCGTTAGCGACGAGCTAGATATAATTATGAGGGCTGATTATATCCGCAAGGGACCTTTGTCGTGGGAGCTAGATAACGTTATTGAATCGGGTGCAACTGACTTGGTCAACCTGCGCGCGGGTATAGAAAAAGATGGCTATAAAGTCACACTATTTGTTAAAAATGCTACGGACGAACGAGTTGCGACGGAAGCATTCTTTGGTGCAACAGGCATTGCGCGCTTGCCAAATATGCCTCGATTTTATGGTGTTGAGGCCAGCTATAACTTTTAGCTAGATAGAGATAGATAACTGTTTGCCTTTATTAAGCGTGGTTCTGTTTAGAGTTGGAATGTCCGGGCTAGCCTGATAATATCCCTCCAACTCATCGCGGTTGACAGGGTACGCACGCAAGGTCGTAAAGA
>Ga0075441_10000966_pt1 | contig 14176 bp, 3 predicted proteins | sample CoawatmetaG00DNA_FD_71582 | JGI IMG/M metagenome (GOLD analysis project Ga0075441, IMG submission 71582) | Marine microbial communities from the West Antarctic Peninsula - Coastal water metaG002-DNA | ecosystem: Environmental > Aquatic > Marine > Coastal | place: Atlantic Ocean: West Antarctic...
GGTATTTTATTTTGAAAGAACACAAGAAGTATTCGAAAGAGAGTGATAAAGTGATAGAATAGAAAAAAAATTACGTTTATCCTGTATTTTTTATTTAAAACTACTAACTACTGTACTAGTATTCCTGTATTCTAGTTCCTATTGTATAAACCTCTCTTTTATTGTATCACATTATCCCACTTTTCAACATACTATCTTATTCCAAACCTCATTCTCTACTACCAAATTTCAAATGATCAATATCCAAACATTATTGCTTGGACGCTCCTTCGTCTTGTAATCTTTTCTTTAATTGCAAAATTTCCTGTTTTAATTTAGCATTTTCTTCCAACACGGTAATAACTGGTCCCGCTTCATTGGATGCCGTAGAGGGTGAACGTGGTGCTTTGCCTTCTGTTGTTTTGTTTTTATTTGATTTACTTGTTTTTCCTTCTTTGTTATCATCGTCTAAAGTTTGTGAACGAATTTTATATCCAAACACTCTTGGAATATATGGTTGTAATCGAAACTTTTGTTTTGGTTTTAATGCAGGATACTGTTACCAGAAAAAAATTAGAGAAATAGAGAGACAAAAACAAGAAGAGAAATATGTTAACAAAAGAATTTTCATAGTTGAACCATTAGAATGCAAAGCAAAAAAAAAAAAACGTACCTGCATTAATAATAAATGTGCAAATGTAGTACCAAAATATGCACCGTCTAAATTATCATCTCTAAAATTTAATTGTTTTTGTGCTGGATGAAATATAAGACCACATCTTGGACAATAAATCATCACTTCATGATATCGCAAAGTATCTCTCAAACCTACTGGCAACACTGGTTGTCCATTACATTCATTTAATGGACATACTCCAAACTCACCAATACGATATTTACGTAGCTGTATATATTAAAGGGGAGATAGTAAAGGGGAGAAAAATCAAAGAATGAAGAAAAATAAAATAAAAAAAGAGGTGTCAGTGTTTTGTCCGAAAGATAATGATGGAATTTGTTTTGTGATTAAAAACACATAATGAACTTGGAAACATGGACAGCATGATTGATCTTTGTATCTTGATGTTTGACTAGACGTTTTGTATTGATTAGTATAACTCTGTTTCGAAAACGATAGTTCAATACAGATTGACCAATGTTACAAAATGATAGTGTCTTTTTTTTTCTCCTGCGTGTAAATTGTTTTGTCTTTGTTTTCTGTTGTGTTGATACCTATTTTGATCTATTCCACCAATCTAAATTGCACACAGAAACTCTATTGTATTGTATTCTTTTCTTGGATATCCAATTGCTTATTATTGTGTTACTTACCATTCGATCCATACCACGTTTTGTTAAAATATATCTCGCGTGAATTAAACCATACAAGTCCATAACATGTTGATCTAAACTCGCTTCCGTTTTTGGATCCATTGAATGATCTGCAATATCTAATATTACATTTAAACACGATCTAAAATGTGGAATTTCATTGCGTAATCCATATAAATTGAAATTGTCCTCTGTTGATTCGAAATGAAATGAAATAAAAAAACAAATAGACAAATGGTAAAGTTTTGTTAGAAAAAAGATTTGACGTCACAAGAAGAAATGAGATTGTTACGTACCAATAAACGAACGATCAATTTCACATAAAAATTCATGTCCTTCTTGTATCAAAAACCATTCGACCCAGGATTCAACGTCAGAGGAATCGTCTGTGGAAGACGATGACATTATTTGTGATAATATCGTCAACACTCGACACCATTTACACCTCGATGGGAAATGAAAATGAGGATCCAAAGGAAAGCAGCAAAACAATTAGACAAATAAATGAAGAGATTGCTCATTACATCGTGCATACTCGGCACCGCAAGTGCTCTCCATTTGAATCCGGCACCGCAAGCGCTTCAAAAACACCAATCCACTATTGAATATGTTCAAGCACTGGTCAATCATGGTGATATTAAAAGTGTACCGGAAATAAACGAGTTCAATCAAATAAAAAAGAAGCAAGAAAATGCAACAACCAATCCTAGCAATACTACAAATTCGTCGGTAGCCACTGAACTCATTTCTCCTACTTTAGATTTTCCCACTGGAGGAACTGGAGGAACTGGAGGAACTGGAGGAATGGGAGAAAAAGGTGAAACTGGAACATCCGAACAAATCGAACAAATCGAACAAATCGAACAATTCAGAGTTTCGGGAGGTACTAAAGTACAAGAACAAGAACAAGAACAAGACATTACACTGCATGGCAGCAATGCTGTCAAAACTCTTGCTACCGTTCTGTCTCAGCTGCTGCAACAAGGTGCAACGTTTCATGAAATGAAAATCAAAACTGAATCTTTGCGTTCACAAATCGCTATAGATCAAAACAATGCGAAACAAATGTATACGATCGATACTAATTTTTGTATTGAAACAACAAATACATTAAAGCAAGAAGAACAACAATGGAAAAATAAATTGAAGCATGCCAAAATAACGGTACAAGTCGCCTCAATCACTACTCAACGTGCAGATGTTGCGGCAAACATGTTGGACATCCAGGGGAACATACGGAAAACTGACAGCCAAACCTCAAAATTTTATTTTTATTTTTATGTGTATATCATCTTTGCTGTACATGTTGTGCACAAAACCCACCCACCAACCCCACAACCCAATAAAACATAAAGTCAAGTACTTATATACAAGCAATACTGAAAAAAATGTATGTACAACCATTTTCTACCTTCCATGAGTACATTAGAAAAGCTTCGAGGATACATTACAGGTAGAAAATGAGTACTTGGAAAAAGTGAATATGTGAATATTCAATATTGAATATACAGTACCGACCTGAATAATTGAACCCGACTCACAAGTATCCAAAAATAAAGAAAAGTGATTTCGTTATATTAATACGACAATGGAAACAACACTCCGAGGCCTTCTCCACCAACTCACGGCACTCGTCTCCAACTCTGCATCCAATGCAGATTCCATTGATAGCTCCGCTCTCTGTCAAGACCTGAGACAAATAATAATGCAAATTGATCATTCAACATCACAACGAGTAAGTCTACACCCCATTCCCTTACCTCCCACTTTCAGCAGCACTCATCTCATCCTCCACACATACTCACTTACCTTTTCCTACCTCTTTTCTTTGCTTTCCTTCTCCCAAAACTACAAAAAAACCTAAAAAATTCCAATTTAAATTTAACAGGCAATATGTACAAATTTCCTGCTCATTTCCAAAACTCCACCTTCTCTTCTCAGTTTCATTGATCGTGCTTCCTATCAACAATTCTCCAAAAGCAAAACATTAATCAAAGCCCGAATTGAAACCATTGAATTAATACGAGATTACTTGGAAAGATTTCCAACGTCCGTAGACGGCTATCAAAACATTATCCAAAAAACCTTCTATTCCATTTTCAAACGTGATGGCTGCAATCCCGTGCGTGCTGCTACCTTTGACATTTTCGAAGCTTTATTAAATGTGGATGGTGGCATTCCACCACCAGCATCCAGTATGAATATGTTAAAAATACATTCCATTTCGACAAACGGTACGACACGTCCTTTCGTCGAATGTTTTAGACGGGCAAGTCAAAGCAATAATGCTAACACAAGCAGCTCGACGATTCGTGGCCGATCACTGCGTTTGTTGGGTCAATTAACCAGTGCCTATCCCATGCATATGGAGGACGATGCTGGTACTGTGCTTGAATTTTGTCGAAGTAGATTATTAAAAACAACTGGATCGACATTAAAACAAAGCGGCGTTGAAATAGCTGGTAGTTTAGATGGATTGAGATATCTGTTTGAACATTTCAGTGATTTATTACATGTCAATAAACAATATGGCGACGACGGTGACGATGGCAACAGTTTGGAAAGCAAGGAAGAAAAAGCAGATCAAGAAATGAGTGATCAATTGTACGACGTTATTTTTCGTAAATCTATAATTGGATTGTCTGAAATGAAAAGATATCAAATACCAGAAGCAGCTCTATTGTTTATAGGTAGACATGGTGCGTTGTTTAAATCACATGTCATTTCTGAAAGTTTAGTCTTGTTTCGTAGAATATCTAGATGTTTTGTTTGCAAACCAAAACGAGTTCATCAAGCAGCACCTGGTGCTATGAAAGCATTGTTAAATATTTTGAGTCAATATATTATGGAAGATTCTGTTCAAGATCAAAAAAAGAGAAAAAAAAGAAAAAACAATAACAAAGAAGACGATGGATGGCAAGGTGAATCCGATCGATATGATATTTTTACAACTTTGTTCAGCTACGTCGACAGTTTAATTAAAGATGGATCGAGAGCTACTTATTTATCGAAAAGAATTAAAGAAGACAATACTACTAGTAGTAGCAGCAGCAGCAGAAATGAAAAGAATGAAAACAATGAAAACAATGAAAACAATGAAAACAATGAAAACAATGAAAACAATGAAACTATGATGAATGTGAGTGATATAGGTGTATCCGAAGTCAATCGTCGATGTTCTGAATTAGCAATATTGTGTTTGGGTGGATTGGCTGGTCCAATAAATAAATACGACCATGAAAACGGATTAAAAAAAAGTTTGAGACGTATGTTAAATATGGCAAACAATGGTGACATCAGAAATCAAGATGATGAAGATGAAGACGGTGATGTTCAAATGTCTACTTCATCTTCTTCTTCTTCAACATCATCCACAACCTCATCCAAAACAACAACTGCCGAATCTACTGCATCTGCTTCACCTTTTGATTACCGCAATGGAAATGCAGTGTGGCGACAACGTTGGATGAAAACCCGTTTGTTGGAAGCCTGTGCCCATACCATACTTCATTTAGAACGGGGTTGTACATTAGGTGACATATTAGATGATTTAATCAGTCTGGTTCGTGAATTACTTTTGAGTTATCATGAAACGAGTCAATATTCCAGAAAAGATGTACAAAGAAGTATATCACAATTAATGTGTAGCATGTGTGCAGGACAAGGAAGACACATGAATGCAATGCGTACCTTGCTGGAAGCCGTTGTCGATCCTGTACTAATACAGACGACGACACAGTCCATAGTAGAAGAGAACAATTGGGTAGAGCAAGTTCCAAGTAATGAAAAAAATAATGCAAGAGATAGCAATAATGATGGCGGTAGTGGTACATCATTAAGATTTCATCCAGTGACTGGATTGCCAGAGACCCGTTTACTTTTTGAATATGTTGATTTATGGAGTAGCATGACTAAAGAAAGTGAAATATTGAGTAGTGTACGAACTGGACACATGTATATACCACCACCCAATGACAAAGATCCTAATTATGTCTCGCAAGAAATCAATCCAGAAGAAGACGATGCAGATCAAGACGATGAAGATTTATTGGATCACGAAAAAAATTTAATTGAATCTCGATTAATTCACAGTGCTGCATTAACCAGTACTTCTGTACTGAATGTTTTAATGGAAAAAACCTTGCAATTAGTGGGTCGATTACATTTGGGTGAAAAAAGATTGGTCAATACCAAGGATGGTACTATCACATTGCTACCGCATAATATGGTTGATATGGATATGTTTCTAAATTTGTGTACGTTTTTAGAACAGTTGTTACCTAAATACAAAGATGTCTCGGATCAACTCAATGTTTCGAAATGGATACCTACTTTGTTGTCTTCGATCGTCAGTGTAGCAATACGTCCCGAATGCCACAACGTCTCTGGTTTCTATAAAATATTGTCGTTAACTATTTCCAGCGGTGATAAATATGGTTATTTTATTAAAAACAACCAACAGACCGAAAAAGTACATGAAATTATTCGTCCATTTTTATTAGGTATACATCAAAGAGTACACAACTACACCGACGAGTTGTTGGCATCCTGCATTGAATTCGTCTTGTGTTTGCCACCTACTATTACTACCGTCAGCAACCAAGTTCCTTTCTTAGTTCGTGCTTTACATTTAGGTCTGTCACATTTGCCGACAGCTAAAAGTGCATTAAATACACTCGAAAAATGGACAATGCCCTTAAATGCAGAATTTACCTCTTATTTATCGATTGTGTTACCACATTTATCCGGATATTTAGTACAAGCTCGAATAGGAGGAAGCAGTGGCCAAAGTGAAAGTGGTGGTGGCGAGGATGAAAACGAAAGTGGTACTGGTGCTTCATTGGCGAAACAAGACAGTGTAGTGGGACGTTCTGCACGTGCTAAAAGAAAAAGAGAAAGAGTCAAACGTAAAAGTGCAAAAGACGGTGCTAAAAGTGCTGGTTATGGTTTTACTGCGGAAGGAGAAGAAGAAGACAATAAAAAAGACGCGCAAGAAGAATTAAGAAGTTTACCAATACATGTACGGGTCATCCGATTGTTGGGAAGATTGGGTGGACAATGTCATCATATGGTAGATGACAGTGATGATAAATTAAAGAATTATGTGAAATGGGATACAGAAAGTAATAAAAGAATTCATTTGCCATTTAATTTTGGTGATCAAATCAAATTAGATTTATGTTTTGATACAATGCTGCCAAGAATTTGTGAATTGGCAGAAAATTCACAATTAAGACAAGCCAAAACCTCTGCATGTGAATTGCTGCATGCTTTATTAATGTATATGTTGGCTAAAAATGCTCGAAGACCAGGAGGAAAATCTAAAAGTTCCAAAAGTTCATCGTCTTCTATGGCTACAGATTACACTGCAATGTACAAACATATATTTCCAGTAGTACTACGTCTAGCCGTAGATGCGGATGACGTGGCCCGCCAACTGTTTCGTCCTTTGACGTTGCAGTTGGTGCGTTGGTTTACGAGCAGTTCAACGCAAGAAGAGGAACAAACCATGATTTTATTGGAATGTATTATTAATGGAGTTGGTAGCAGAACAGATGCTAGTTTGAGAAGACATTGTGCGCATGCGTTGGCTGAATTTTTAAAATGGTGTTTGAAACATGATGGTGGCAAAAGCAAGAAAAAAAGAGGATCGAATAAAAGTGGAGATCAAGAAAACAGCAAAGGCAAGACTTCTTTAAATACAGATAGTTTGTTTTCACGTTTGTTTACGTTAATGATACATCCCGATTATTTTAAAAGAGTGGGTGCTGCCCTGTCGTTTAATTCCATGTATATCAATTTTAGAGAAAGAACAGATGTAGTTGACAAACATGTCTTGGAATTAGCATCTAATTTGATTCAAAGTTTAAAAGGAAACATGGGTGTAATCAAACAACAGCAGCATCAACAACAACAACAGCAGCAGCAACCAGGAATAGCCATGACATTGGTCGTGAGTGACGACGATATTGAATTTACTGATCCGGTCGACGATGCTTTGGAACATGTCACAAGAATAATACGAAAAGATTATTTGACATTACAAAAAGAAAGTAGTGATCGTCGAAACAATGAAATCAATACGTTGCATGCGTTCATGTCTTGGTTGCTAGAACAATCCAGTCAACCCAACAATGGCAAACGTTGTCAAAGAAGATGCTGTCGTATGTATGCATTGCTTAGTAAAAATTGTTACCCCGGTACGGGTGGATATTTAATATATTATCAAAATCAAAATTCAAAAAATTTAATTGAAACATTGCAAGACCATGGATTAATAGCAAGTAGTACAAGTTCTTTTCCAAAAGGAAACAAAGGCAAGAAAGGAATGAACATAGGCAAGAAAATGGAAAGAAAACTGATTGCATGGTATCGTTGTGTTAGTTGTAGATTGCATTGTAGAGGATGGTTGATACGTACCGGTGCATTAAACGCTAGTGCCGAAGACGTATCCTTTTTTCATCAAGATCTAACACAAGTACTAAGTGCGGTTCAAAGCAATCAAAAAAGTAGCGAGACCTCTGTTTTGCAATCTCATGCTTACTACAAAGTAGTTTATTTAGCGTTGCGTGATTCACTCACCTATGCGCATTGTTTATTATCCAAATTAATGAAAAGTAGAGATTTAATCAATATTAATATCTTTTTAGATCATTTAAGCATTACAAAATTAATTGAATTATCATTAATCATTGTACAAGAAGGATGTCTAGGCATTGCACAAGAGAACGAAGACGAAGAGAGTGATAACACAAGTTGTTTGTTTTCAATCAGTACGAGTCGTCTGATTGTACCCAGTGATGTCTTTACTCCATTGGTTAAAAAAAGTGAGCAATTTCTAAAAGATATATTTACTGTTCTTCACAAAAAACAAAACAATCAAACAAACACTGAAACAACTGCTGCTACTCTGCTCAGTCAAATGCTTAGCAACATAACACAATCATGGAGTTCAATTACAATTTTCATCCAAGAAAATTTGATGGCAGAATTAATTACTGTATCAAATGAATTGAAATATGTGATGTCAATGTGTTCTACTGGTATGTGTAATTTAGACATTGGTCCATTTAGTACGAGTACTACTACGATCACAGAAATCACTACACTTTTAATCACTCAAATGAGACAACTACACAACAACAACCACACAAACAGTAGTGTTAGTGGTAGTGTTAGTGGTAGTGTTAGTGGTAGTGGTAGTGGTAGTGGCAACATCAGTAGTAGTGGTGGTAAAACTAGTGGCAGCAGCAGCAGCAGCAGCAGCAGCAGCAGCAGCAGTGGTGTAAATGAATGTGATGGACCATTGCTACGTGTATTAATGAAGCAATGTTCGAAATTAATTTTTTTCTTTGGTGACCTTCCCACGTCTTTTCATCCAATTGAATTTTTACAACTTCTTTGCAGCAGCAGTCCTGTTGACGTAAATGTATTGTTGATTCAATATCGTTCTGAAATTGTGTCCTATTTATTACAAATGAATCATTGGAATGTATGTGTTTCATGGTTGTGTAAATCTATTGTTACTGTTCAATCTTTTGAAGAGATCAATCCATATTGGGACATCTTGACCTCGGTAATCGTTGAAACACGTTCAATGTACGACAGTAGTAGTATTCCATCTGGAAGAATACCACCATTGTTGTTTGTCAAAGAATTAATTTCACCGTTAATCAATCATGTAGAAAATTGGATTAATAGTACCAGCAGTCGCATCAGAAGATCTACAACATTTTTATCCATGTTAAGAAGTTTAATGGTAATGAGCACCAGTGGTACTAGACGAAGATCAACTTTATCTTTAATGGAGACCGCTCCAGAATTGTACGGGTTGTTTCAAAGAACTATTGTACATGGATTAAATATGAATGAGTTGTGTCAAGAAGCCAGTACGTTGCTGCCTTTAATCTTACCAGGTTGGTGTGCGAAGACACCCATGCATATGTCGAAAGTCATGTTGAAAGACAATAGTGTTACTGTAGATGTATTATTGACACATCACAAAATTGGATTTCCTACGGCACATATAAATGTATTGAGCAGTATCGACGATTACGTCACTAACATTTTTCAAAATCAACATCAAATGACCTCTTTTCAATTGTTGCCTTCTTTAAAAATATTATTAAATGTTTTGTCGACTACGGGTTGTTTAGATATGATTCATCATCTTGAAAAATATCTGAAACACATACCTAAATCAATGTACAACGAGTATCATAATTGTTCTGAAATTAAAACCTGTATCGAAAACACGTATCACCAAGTATCACAAATGTTGATTAAAACTACTACTGCACAAGTTGTTCAAATCGTGACACGTTTGTTGTCCATGTGTTTATTAGTACCTAATGATTTAAAGAAAAAGACACTGTCCAATACACACCATCGTATGTTAATGGTACAGCATCTAATGTTGCCATATTTGCGTCTGTTATCCAAAAATCAATTTATTGCAATCTTACAAACATGTCTATGGAACGAAGACCAAGGAAAAACATTTTTTCATTTAATAAGAGACAGTGTTGAAATTCATTTAGCTTCTTCTTTGAGAAAACAAGAAATAGATGCACCCTTAATCGTCTTAAGTTTTAAATCCATTGAATGCATGTTTACAAAAATGAATAAAAAAGAAATGACAGTCATTTTATCAGCTACACCCGATTGGGTTATTATTAAAAAATCCAAAGTACCTGGAACACCAGCTGAAGTTTGTATAACTTCACCAGATGTCGTGGAGCAAAAAGTGTTCAATATATATATGGTCAATAATTGTCGAAAATTTATTCAAGGTGAATATGAAAAAAAAGATATAGGAGAGAACAATAAGTATTACAATTTATTATTGAAACAAATTGGTTACAGTTGTTTTACCATTGCAATGTTGTTGACTCAATCGAAAATGAAATCTATGTTAAATTTGATTAAAGGAAAATATTTTGAAAGTAATGGTATGATAAATATAACAAGAAACAACAAAGAAAAAAGAGAAATTCGTTCTAAAACATTGTTCAAGGTAACTACATGGAACAGTTCAACACCAGGCTGTATTCTTTCAAAAAAAGAGACGGAAAGAGAAACAGTGAACGACCCATTTGAAGACAGTGTTACGAAAAGTGGAAAAGATAGTTCGTTGCAATATTTAGCAAGTCAATATTTGCAAGGTAGTAGTTTGTCATTGCAACAAGAGAACGACGCCGACAAAGAAGAAAAAGAAGAAGACGATGATGATGTAGTTATGAAAAATGCAAACGATAAAGATAGTGATGTGGATGATGCTGGTGATGCTAATTCAGCTACAAAAACTTCTCTTTTGCTTCCTTCCAAGATTGAAACCGTTGAATTAGATTTTTACAATCGTAATCTTACCATGGAGTACTTTATCTATTTATTGGATGTCATTACACACAAACTTACAAACAATTTATTCTCGGACGTCAAACCTAACGAATTTATAATCACCAATAATGAACATGAAGATAATGTATTTCGAAAATGTGCAGGCCGAAAAATATTTCCTATTGCTGTAACCAATGCAACTGGCGTCCATGCACCTAGTTGGATGAGAGCTTTGTATAGCATTATGATCGATGAAAATTTACCACTTGAAAGTAGAATGTTTGTAATGAAAATAATAACCCATCGTCCCAATCTCTTCGCACCCTTCGCTTCTATGTTTATACGTCCACTCATGACTTTGATCGTAGTGTACGATGTGAATCATCAACCAAAACGTGGTTTTCATTATTTGTTAAGAGATTGTTGTCGTTTATTGGAACATTGGTGGTGCAAAAATTTGAATGGACCCAAAGGATCATCATCATCAACAACTACTGGTATTCAAGACTGTCGTATATTTCTGTCTCATTTAATGAAAAATTGCAGTTCAAAAGATAGTGATGTATTAAAATCTAATTTGTATCACATTTATTCCATGTTTGAATTGTTTGAAACGATAGGTACGAATGTGCAAGGAGAGTACGTAGTAGATCCAGCAATAGTATGGCAAATGTTTATTTGTAGAGGTGGAGAACACGATGCTGAATGGTTGCAATTGTTGTTAAAGGAAGAGAAGGGTGATTATACACCGAGTCAAAGTGGAAATCAAAGCAATAATGGAAATGAATCAAAATCAAGTTCTTCAACAAGTTCTTCAACAAGTTCTTCTAAAAGTTCTTCTAAAAGTTCAAGCAAAGAAAAAGGTCTGTGGCAAGAATATTTTGATACACCTCATTTATATTGGGACAATCGAAAAAATAAATCAAATCCTAAAGCTCCCGACTTTAAAAAGAAAGAAAAAAGAGCAGATCAACAATGGCCAGATTCGCTTTGGATCAATGGGAAAAGTACACCTTCTTGGGTGAAAGAACGTTTATCGAATGGAACCAATTCATCGTCATCATCGTCGTCGTCTGTGAACAAAACAATGACTACTTTTCGTGATCGTATGCATCGCATTTCACTTCATTTAATGGCAGCTTGCGTCAAACACAAGTATCCATTGCAATCTAAAAGTACCAAAGAACATATACCATTACCAGAGAAAGAATTATACATTCACAAAAAATTTGGTTTAGCTGCTACATTGTGTAGTAGTACAAGATTAAGAAATGCAGCGAGTGATGTCATAGGAATGATACTGCATCGATCCATGCGAAACAGTCAAAAGAAAGGAGTGATTCCTTCCTTGTCACCCGCTGGTCAACTATTACTAGCTACTCGTAAAATATTAGCTCGAATATTAGATGGCAGTACGGTGAAAAAGGGAAGAAGCATTGATTTAATACAGCAGACCCATCAATATTTACATTTAGTTTGGAAAATTGCAGCAATATGGCCCTACATATTAAACAGCACTATCGTGGAAACGATATTGACCAAGATTAATGTAGTGAGTGGCAACGATCGTAGTAAATGTTTGGAATTAATTACAATGTATATTATGTATACAAGTAGAAACAATACTACTGAAGGATATTTGAAAGGACAAAATGTGAAATATTTTTTAAATCGTAATGAATTATGGATTCAATTAAGACCACATTTATTAATACGGAACGATTTAATTGAAAGGTACCACGTGAAAACGCAATTGAGTGTCATCGATATAATTGAAAGAATGAGTACTGGAAATGGTGTTGGTGGATGGGAAGATGTTTTTGTCATACCAACGAATGACATGTTGTTATTATTAAGTGACGAAAATATACATTCGTTGACGTTCAATATGTCTCGTCATGACGATGTAGTAGTACGTGTGTCTTTCTATTCCTTTGTCACAAGAATGTATTACAGTGATCGAAACGACGCTGTTTCGATTTTGACACAAATATTATTAAATGGATTAAAAGATTCGAGTAAAAAAGTTAGAAGCATTTGTAAAACATTTTTTAATTTCGGTCAAACGAAAAAAAAGAAAGATGATTTCAATAAAATCAATTTAGAATTGGTCAGTCCAATTGGAGGAGAAATTACTAAACGATTGGCTACATTGCTCTCTCAACCAAAAATCGAGGAAGCTCAAACAAAAACAAAAACTTCGTCAAGTTCTTCTTCTTCTTCACCTTCTTCTTCTTCACCTTCATTGGCATCCTCCTCCATACCATCCATGATCGGTTTATACAGTTTGTCGAGTGAAAGTAGATGGTTGGAGTATGCCAGTTACTTAACCATTACGTTGACGGAGGAAAGCGTGGACTACAATCGATACATTCCTGGTTGTGAAGATGCCTTGGAAGATTGTGAATTTATTGAAATCGAAGTGGATGTTAATATTGAAAGTAAAACAATGCAACCGAAATATTCTAGTCTAATATCACAGATCTCTAATTATGCTAGATCACAGTCAGGTAGTTACACATTCAGTCAAGCAGTGTCACAATTATCCTCGCAATCACAAGATGTAGGCAGAGGAGATGACGACGACGACGAAGAGTATTCGATATCTTCGCAAAATATGATCTTAGCTACACAAGAAGACAATGAATTAAGATTTCTAGCGACACAAAATGGTGGCGGTTTATCTTTAGCATTTGATAATAAAGGTATTAATCAAGCATTGTTGTCGATGGTACCGAACGACAGTAGCAGCAGCAGTACAAGCAGTACAAGCAGCACAAGCAGCAGTAACAGTAGTAGAAAACGTGGTAGAGATGACGACAACAACAACAGCAGCAGCAGCAGTGTTGGTGGTGGTGCAACTTTTTCTGCATTTGCTTCATTGACTTATTCAAATCCCTCTTCCTCTTCTGTTTCTTCTTTGCAACCAAATATGAAACGTGCACGTTTAATACCATCCGTACCTTCTTTTGATACTAGTTCTTCTTCTTCTCAATTACCCTATCAAAATCTGTCTCGGTTTAAAACTGCAACCGGATCTTCTCATTCACAACAAGATTCTATCAGTGGATCCAGAAAAAGAACATTTTCAAGTACACAAATATCTACTTCATCATCTTCATCATCTTCTTCTACTGCTTCATGGCGTGCACCACAAGACGGACAAGTACATCGTACGGAAATGAACCAAAGAGTACAAGCTGCCAATCTACGTCGTCAAAAAAGTGTCTCCAAACGAAAAGTCACCGTGTACCGTCAATACCGTGACGGCGAACTTCCTGACGTACAAATGAAAATGAAAGATGTCATCCGACCCTTGCGTTCTTTGTGTGAATGTGACAACGTTATAGCGAAAGAATGGATGAGTACGTTGTTCAAAGAAGTTGTTTTAAAACAAAGTCAAACAAGTAGTGGAGCACAGAACTACAGCAATTCAACACTAGCAGATTTAGTAAGTATATTGAGACTTGGGTTATTAGTTTGATTGAAGTAGTGCGTAGTTTTATAGCTCGATTCGAAACCTTTTTAC
>Ga0075441_10000969_pt1 | contig 14153 bp, 9 predicted proteins | sample CoawatmetaG00DNA_FD_71582 | JGI IMG/M metagenome (GOLD analysis project Ga0075441, IMG submission 71582) | Marine microbial communities from the West Antarctic Peninsula - Coastal water metaG002-DNA | ecosystem: Environmental > Aquatic > Marine > Coastal | place: Atlantic Ocean: West Antarctic...
ACTCCTTGTTTACGGTAGCGCTGTTTGCTGATACTGTTTTGTAACTTAATGTGTTCATAATTACACTATTAGTTTTTGTAAATTAAAATAATTCATTTTCCTTAAAAAAGGAGTGCAAATGTAGTGCTATTTATTTGATTGACAAATAGTGTTTTAGGATATTTTTTCAACTATGTAAGCATTCAAAAATACCTTTTAAATTTAACACAACCTTAAGAAAACGTTAAGAGAATAGATGGGTACTTTTGTATGTTCATTTTAGCAAACTTTAACGGCTGTTTTTAATGATAAAGTTAACACACAAAGCAATGAAAATTTTTACCCCAGTACTTATATTTAGCCTGTTTTTTTCGCTTCATAGCAGCGCGCAAGAGATATTAGTAGATAAAATTACAAAAAGAATTTATACGACTAAGAAATTGGTAAAGACACCCGTGATAGACGGTAAAATTTCTGAAGATGCTTGGGATGTTGTTGACTGGTCCTCAGATTTTGTAGAAAAAGAACCAAATGAGGGTAGAGAACCAACCTATCAAACAAAGTTTAAGGTAATGTATGACGAGAAGTATTTATACATCGCTTTAAGAGCTTTAGATGAGAACCCCGAATTAATTCAACAAAGGTTGAGTAGAAGAGATGGTTTTGCTGGTGATCGAATAAATGTGGTCATAGACAGTTACCATGATAAAAGAACTGCTTTTGTTTTTACAACCACTGCGGCGGGAGTAAAGGGTGAAGAAATTGCGACGGGCAATGGAGAGAATTTTGATGCAAGTTGGAATCCGGTTTGGTATACCGCTGCAAATGTAGATGAGAAAGGTTGGACAGCAGAAATGAAAATTCCTTTCAGTCAATTGCGTTTTGGAAATGCAAAAGAACAAATTTGGGGTTTTAACGTAAATCGAAATCTGTTTAGAAAAAATGAACGTTCTCTTTGGCAAAGAATACCAAATGCCCAAGCTGGTTTTATAAGCGAAGCAGGAGAACTACACGGTTTGGTCAATTTAAAATCACAAAAACAATTAGAAATTCAGCCTTTTACAGTGTTGCAATACGATTCTTATCCGAAGGAAGGAAAGAATCCTTACAGAGATGGAAGCGACTTTAGAGTCAATGCAGGCTTAGATGCCAAAATAGGAATTACCAATGATTTGACTTTAGACTTAACTATCAATCCAGATTTCGGACAAGTAGAGGCAGATCCTGGAACGATTGCATTAGACGGATTTCAGATTTTCTTTAAAGAACAGAGACCGTTTTTTGTGGAAAATAAAAACATTTTTGATTTCGAATTTGCCAACGGAAGAGACAATCTTTTTTATAGCAGAAGAATTGGTAGAAATCCGCATAGGAATCCGAACTTAACAAATGGTGAGTTTGCAGATGTTCCGAAAAATTCAACCATTTTAGGAGCTGCAAAATTCTCTGGAAAAACAAAAAATGGCTGGTCTGTTGGTGTTTTAGAAAGTGTTACTTCCAATGAATTTGCAGAAATAAAACAAACAGATGGCAATACAAGAGAAGAAATTGTAGAGCCTTTAACAAATTATTTTGTTGCCAGAGCTCAGAAAGATTTTAATGAACGGAATTCTTATATCGGCGGAATTTTCACAGCAACCAACAGAAATTTAGATGGTAAGTTTTCTGAACTGCACAAAGCAGCGTATACGGGTGGTATCGATTTTAGACATACGTGGCGAAATAGAGACTTTTTTGTTGAAGGAAATACAATTATGAGTACGGTTACCGGAAGTGCAAAGGCCATTGAAAACACACAACGTTCTATCACGAGATTGTTTCAGAGAACAGATGCAGACCATGTAAATGTAGACCCAACAAGAACTTCTTTAACAGGAACAGGAGGTAAGATTAATGCAGGAAAACAAGGGGGCGGAAATTGGCGATACAATGGTGGTCTTGTTTGGCGGTCTCCAGAATTAGAATTAAATGACGTAGGTTTTTTACGCCAAACAGATGAAATAATTCAGTATGCAGAATTAAACTACTTATGGCAAGTTCCCACAAAAACATACAGAGATATAAAAGTTAGTTTAGAGCAGATTTCAAATTTTGATTTTCAAGGAAACCAAAACAAATTAGAGTATAAATTAGAGGGAAGAATAAATTGGATAAACAATTGGTCTACAAACTTGGGTCTTGGTCACAATCCATTATCCTATGAAAATGCCTATTTAAGAGGTGGGCCGCGTTGGCGTTTTGCTGGCAAAGATTTCGTATACTTTTTCCTTAATTCTGATAATACTAAAAAGCTGAGTTTTACTTTGGGGTATATCAATCGTAAAACAGAAGAAAATGTAAATAATTTAAGCAAGTATGTTATCAGAATGAATTACCAGCCTTTCGATGCTTTTAGCATGTCTTTAAATACAGAGTTGCAACAAACCGTAGACAAAACACAATACATTACAACTGCTGATTTTGATACTGAAAAAAGATATATTTTAGGAAAAATAAACAATCAAAACTGGTCTACAACGCTGCGATTAAACTACAGTTTAAATCCCAATTTTTCTGTACAGTTTTACGGGCAGCCTTTTATTTCTAGAGGCAGGTATTCTGACTTTAATTTTGTAGATAATCCTACAGCAAGTACTTTTAATGAGCGCGTAAACTTATACGAACAAGAACAGATTTCATTTGGCGCAGATGCCAACGGAAATGAGGCCTTTTTAGTTGATGAAAACTTAGACACTATAACGGATTACTCTTTTAGAAAACCAGATTTCTCTTTTGTGCAATTGCAGACAAACTTGGTGGTGCGTTGGGAATACATTCCTGGTTCTGAGCTGTTTTTTGTTTGGGCAAGAGGTTCTTCCGGTTCACAAGATTTTAATGATTCTCTGACGAATAGTGTCAGTAATCAGGTTTTTGACGTTCCTGCAAACGATACTTTTTTAGTAAAGGCAACCTATCGTTTTGTAAGATAATTTATTTGAAAGTTGCGCGTTGCAATCGGTCATTTATAGACTTTCCTAAGCCAAATTCAGAGAAACGTTCTGCGATAATAATGTCTAGATTTTTAGTATCTAGCTCATGCATTGCGTCATATAATCTAGCGGTAGCTTCTTGCAAAGAACCCTCTTTAGATAAAATTATTTCAGTGATATTTTCGTCATTTAAAGAGGATGTAAAAACCAAGACTCCAACTTTTTTTCCGGAATGTTTTTTAACTTCGCCAGCAACATTTGTAACTAAAAGGGTGCTTGTTTGAGGCGCATAATGTCTTGCTAACATGCCTGGGGCATCTGGGCTTTCTTCCTTTTTATTTTTGACTAAAACCTTACCAACTACCGCTTCAATATCTTCTATGGGCAAAGCACCTAATCTATAGATTATAGGTTCCTCATTTTCAAAACCAATGATGGTAGATTCAATTCCGTTTGCACAAGAACCGCCATCTAGAACCATCTGAATATCGTTTTTAAAATAGTTTTCTACATGTGTTGGTTTTGTAGGGCTAATGCTTCCAAAAGGATTTGCACTTGGCGCTGCCAAAGGGAAAGGCAACTGCTTTAACAGTTCTAAAGTTACCGGATGATTTGGTACACGAACCGCAACTGTGTCTTTTCCTGCGGTAATTAAATCAGGAATTTTATTGCTCTTTTTTAAAACCAACGTCAGGGAACCTGGCCAAAAAGCAGCAGCTAATAATTTTGCTTTTTCAGGAACATGTGTTACAATATCATTTAAAGAGGTTATAGAAGGAATGTGTACAATTAAAGGATTAAAAAACGGACGCTTCTTGGTAGAAAAAATACTTTTAATTGCTTTCTCGCTAAAAATATTTCCTGCCAAACCATAAACCGTCTCCGTTGGTATGGCTACCAATTGCGCGTCAGTTAATAACGCTACTGCCTTTTGTATGTCTTTAGAAATGATGCTCATAATGATTGCAAAATTACATATTAATTTCATTATTTGTAATTTTTGAGAAGAAACTTAAAAGGGAATAGTTATTGTTAAGTATGGTTATATAAAAACTACCCATGAAAAGAATAGTACTTGCCTTAATTGCTGTTTTCATTTTTCAATATTCTAGTTCTCAAGAAAAATTAGGACGTCCTTTTTTTACAGGAGATGTAAATTTTACTCTAGGAATTAATGAAGACTATCAAATTGGTCCTGATGATGATAACGGACCGTTAATTGTTCCATCGGCCTTGTTTTTTAGAGTTGGATTTGGCTATGAGTTCAAAAAAAGAATAGCAGTAGCTTTTAATTCTGGTTATGATTTGCATTGGAATTATGACATCAAAGCTTTTCCTACCTACGGAAGTTTAAAATATAATATCACAGAACAAGACGATAGCACCCATTTTGTAGAAGTACGATATGGTAAAATGTGGACACCCTCTTCCAACTATCCAGACGGGAATTATTATGGCATTGGTTTAGGAATTCAGGCTGGCGGAGAAGAAAGATGGAACACTACTTTTAGAATCGATTTTCATAGAAAAGGGATTTTTGGTTTTAAAAACAATAGATTAGACAGCGTTTCTTTTGGGCTTGGGTTCTCTTTTTTTTAGGGGAATTTTAAACTTCTTTATTCGGTAGCGTGTTTGTCTCGTATTTATTATGAATAGTGATGATAGCCAATCCGAAGAGCACCGCTACCACAATTAATATGGTGCTAATTAAACCACTTACGCCAAAAGACATTCTTATTAAAATTGTTGAAATAACAAAACCAGAGTTTCTAATAATTTTATGAAACTGATCTGTATAAAAAAAGGAAATTAGAAGCAGCACCACATCTACTAAAATTAATACGGTAAAAAATTCATCAAAAAATAAGTTGTTAATACTCTCAAATGTTGGCAATGTGTTCGATATTTTAACAATGCCTGTAGACCAATCGATAAGTGTATAAAGAGCCATGATAAAAAATAATGGAAGCAGGATAATGGCTATTAATTTTTTATTTTTCACAAATTTCTCAATCACAGGTTTAATTGTTCCCTGTAAAATTAATTTTTTATTTTCTTGCTTTTGAAACAGATAGATGAGATAAAACAGCAAAATAGAAGCAATAAGGTCATAAGTAAATTGCAAATCGCCTTTAATTTCGAACCAATTTTCTGTGAGCTCTAAAGCAGATAAATCTTTAAATAATTTACGAATAATAATAAGGGTTATAATTTCGTATTGTTTGGTAATATACGTGGTAAAAGACTTTGGTAGGTAGTAAATTAAAAGATACACCTCATAAATTAGAATAAAAGAAAAGGGTGTATACGCCGCAGAAATAGGGTTTTTTAAGAGTTCTGAATTGGAAGGTAAATCTATAAAACCGAATTTGATTAAATAGATAATTGCCAAATGAACGAAAAAACTAACAATCGCCAATTTAAGAATGATCTTCTCCGTTTTTCCACGGGTACTGTCTGAAAGAAGTTTATCGAATATAAAAGGTACTATTTCTTTTCTATGTATCATTTTTGCGCGCTTTACATCAACAGTAAAAAATTGTATTATTCTGAACTCAAAATACTTTATAAAAGTAAAACTACAATAATTTAGAAACAAACTAAATTAGAGCAAAAAGAAAAACACAATACGCTCAGATCACTTATTCCTCAACCAAACTAGCGCTCGGAGAAAATAATAAATCTGTAGGATTGTCTATGTCATATAAATATTGAAAGCTTCTAGATTCTTTTTTGCAGAAAGGAGCCAACAGTTTTACCATGTTTTTAAAACCTTCTAAAGTTAAGATGCAAAAGAAAGTTTCGTTGTCTTTTGTCATGATTCCTTCATCAGATTTAAATAACCCAAAGATTAAATTGCAGTTTCTAGGCGTTATAAAATCGACTTCAGACAGGTCTAATTTTTGTTTTTTATCAATAACAGTGTCTTGTAACACCTCTCTAAATTGAATGGCTTCTGCTTTGTTAAAGTTGTACAATCGAACAACATTTTCGCCAAGGCCATTTACATTTTCTATATAATCTAATTCCATTTCTTCTAGTGTGCTTGTAACCAATTTTCTCCAATACCAACTTCAACATCTAACGGTACACTCATTTTAAAAGCATTTTCCATTTCGTGCTTTATAATTGGTCTAATAATTTCTAACTCGTCTTTGTGCGCATCAAAAACCAATTCATCATGCACTTGCAAGAGCATTTTAGATTTAAAACCTTCTTTTTCGAAACGGTTGTGAATGTTAATCATTGCTAGTTTTATAATGTCTGCAGCAGAACCTTGTATGGGTGCATTTACAGCATTTCTCTCTGCACCGCTTCGAACCATTGCATTTCTAGAATTGATGTCTTTTAAATACCTGCGTCTGTTTAAAACGGTTTCTACATAGCCATTTTCTCTGGCAAAATCTACTTGCGCAGACATGTATGCTTTCAACTTCGGATAGGTTTCGTAATAGGTGTCAATCAACTCTTTGGCTTCGCTTCTTGATAAGTCGGTTTGATTGCTCAATCCGAATGCAGAAACCCCATACACAATTCCGAAATTAACCGTTTTGGCATTGCTACGTTGTTCACGCGTTACCTCTTCTAAAGGAACGTTAAATACTTTTGCAGCGGTAGAAGCATGAATGTCTTCTCCGTTTTTAAAAGCTTCCATCATGTTTTCTTCTTCACTTAAAGCAGCTATAATTCGCAACTCTATCTGAGAATAATCTGCTGCCAACAACACATGATTTTCATCCCTTGGTATAAAAGATTTTCTTACTTCTTTACCGCGTTCTGTTCTAATGGGTATGTTTTGTAAATTAGGATTGTTAGAACTCAACCTTCCTGTTGCCGCAACGGCTTGCATATATTGCGTATGAATTCTTCCCGTTTTCGGATTCACTTCATTCGGCAAGGCATCTACATAGGTACTTTGTAATTTTTTATATTGTCTGTAATCCTGAATGTCTTTAATAATTTCATGATCTTTTGCTAAGAAAGATAAAATATCTTCTCCGGTTGCATATTGACCAGTTTTTGTCTTTTTAGGTTTCTTTACCAATTCCATTTTTTCGAACAACACAATGCCTAACTGTTTTGGAGAAGCAATATTAAATTCTTCTCCTGCTTGTTCGTAAATATTTTTTTCTAAACGGTTGATGTCTTCTGTTAATGCAACAGAGAGTTGCTTTAGGAAATCGGTATTGATGTTAATTCCCTCAATTTCCATGGCGGTTAAAACCGAAACCAACGGCAGTTCAATCTCATTAAAAAGTTTGGTAACGTTTCCGCTTTCTAGTTCGCCAGTAAAAAGTTGTTTCAATTGAAAGGTAATATCGGCGTCTTCAACCGCATATTCTGTCTGCTCTGCAATAGGAACCACGCGCATAGAAAGCTGGTTTTTACCTTTTTTGCCAATGAGTTCTGAAATAGAAACGGGCTGATAATTTAAATAGGTTTCTGCCAATATATCCATGTTGTGTCGCATGTCTGGGTTGATCAAATAATGCGCAATCATCGTATCAAATAACTTCCCTTTTACAGGCATTTCATAGTTTGATAAAACCTTGATATCATACTTTAAATTATGACCAACTTTTTCAATATTACTTTCAAAAAAGGGTCTAAACTCTTCTAAAATAGCTTTTGTTTCTACCTGGTCCTCAGGAAAGGAAACATAATATCCTTTGCCTACTTCGTACGAAAAAGCAATTCCGATTAATTCAACTTCTAAGGCTTTTAGACCGGTTGTTTCGGTGTCAAAACAAACCGAAGTTTGTTCCATTAATTTTCGAAGTAATAATTTTCTTGAGAAAGGCGAATTGATATGTTGGTAAAAATGACTCGTAGTTGCAATGGTTTTAAATCCGGAGGCAACTTCCGCTTCAGAAACACTGCCAGTTCCAGGAGCCGCAAATAAATCGAATTGTCCTTCTGAGCTTGGTGCTGCTTTTTTGGGCGTTGTCGTTGTTTTTTCTTCCGAAGTACTTGCTGCCGAATTTGCCTTTTCAGCACTTTCAACCGCAAATGTTTTGGTAAAATTTGTCAATAGATTTCTAAATTCTAATTCGCTAAAAAGCGCTGTTACTTTTTCGATATCTGGTTGGTCTAGTTCAAAGTCTTTCGCGTTAAAAGTTACCGGAACATCTAGCATAATGGTTGCTAATTTCTTAGAAAGCATCCCTAAATCTTTTGCTGCTTCTACCTTCTCTTTCATTTTTCCTTTGAGCTCATGGGTGTTTGCTAGCAAGTTTTCCATAGAACCGTAGGTGGCTAAAAATTTCTTTGCTGTTTTTTCTCCAACACCCGGCAAACCCGGAATGTTATCGGCAGAATCGCCCATCATTCCTAAAAAATCGATGACTTGTAAAGGATCTGTTACGCCAAATTTTTCTTGTACTTCTGGTACTCCCCAAATATCATAACCACCCCCAAAACGAGGTTTGTACATAAAAATATTTTCAGAAACTAGCTGTGCAAAATCCTTGTCTGGTGTTACCATAAAGGTTTTGTAGCCTTCTTTTTCTGCTTGTTTAGAAAGGGTTCCAATAACATCATCTGCTTCAAAACCTGCTTTTACCATAATAGGGATGTGCATGGCTTTTAAAATCTCTTGAATATATGGCACTGCAATTTTAATAGCTTCTGGGGTTTCGTCTCTGTTTGCTTTGTAGGCTTCAAACATTTCTACGCGATCTACACTACCACCTTTGTCAAAACAAACGGCCAAATGATCTGGTCTTTCTCGTTTGATAACATCTAAAAGTGAGTTCATAAAACCCATAATTGCAGAGGTATCTAAACCTTTCGAATTAATTTGAGGATTTTTAATAAACGCATAATATCCTCTAAAAATTAATGCAAAAGCATCAACTAAAAAAACTCTTTTTTGATCTGACATATCTGTTTTGTAATCTATTTGTGGATGATTTCTTTTGAGAATGAGTGCAAACTATGCAACACTGCAGACGCTGCAGTAAAGCTACAAAACTTTAACATCCTATTAAAATTCATTCGGAATTATAACAGTTATCTTTGATAAATTTTTTAAAATAGAATTGTTTTATGAAGATAGCAATTAGGCTAATTATCTTATTTGTCATTATTGGTTTGTTAGAAGTGTATGCTTTTCAGGCTGTAAAGACCATCACTAAAAGTAAAGTCATTAGATACTCTTGGTTGTTTGTTAGTATTGCTGTTTATGCAAATTTTGCATATGTTGCTCTAACGTATGACAGAGGTCAGGGTCAAACACCACAATTTCAAATGGCAATGGGCGTATTGCTAACGGTTTTAATACCGAAATTAGTAGTGCTTATTTTTATGTTTGGGGAAGATATTTATAGATGGATTCTAAAATTAATTTCTGCAATTACTTCAGGAAATACGACGCCTTTAGCAAGTAGAAGAAATTTTATCTCTCAAATAGCCTTGGGTTTGGCGGCAATACCGTTTGTGTCTTTTATCTACGGAATTGTGCAAGGAAAGTACAATTATAAAGTATTAAAATATCAGTTAACGTTTAAAGATTTACCGGAAGCTTTTGATGGGTTTACGATCACACAAATTTCAGACATTCATTCTGGAAGCTTTACCAATAAAGAAAAAATACAATATGGTGTCGATTTAATCAACGAACAAAAATCTGATATTATGTTATTTACAGGAGATATTGTAAATAACAAAGCAGACGAAATGGATGATTGGATGGATGTTTTCGATAAACTAGAGGCTAAAGAAGGCAAGTATTCCATTCTTGGAAATCATGATTATGGCGATTATATGGATTGGGACAATCCGCAAGATAAAATAGATAATTTTCAAAAAGTAAAAGATATTCATAAAAGAATAGGGTTCGATTTGTTGTTAGATGAGCACCGTTATTTAGAAAAAGACGGACAAAAAATCGCACTTCTAGGCGTAGAAAATTGGGGAAAAGGATTCAACCAGGCAGGAGATTTACAGCGCGCAGCAGTGGGAGTTCAAAAAGATGATTTTAAAATTTTAATGTCACATGATCCAAGTCATTGGGAAGAGAAGGTGAAAAAAGACCCTTTCAATTACCAGCTTACGTTAAGCGGACATACACACGGCTTGCAAATGGGTATTGAGATTCCGGGTTGGTTTAAATGGAGTCCGTCTAAATATGTTTACAAACAATGGGCAGGCTTATACAAAGAAGCGGGTAGAGTTATCAACGTTAACAGAGGTTTTGGGTACCATGCATTTCCGGGTAGAGTAGGTATTTGGCCAGAAATAACGGTGATAGAATTGAAAAAGGGCTGACAGTCAGTATATTAAAATAGATTGGTTATCTTTGTGAACGATTCATCGAATAATGAAGGTGTTTTTTCGTGCTACATAAACTTATGTTATGCCAAAATTTGGAGAATTAATTAGTTTTCAAAAACCAGTTCTAATAGACTTTTATGCAGACTATGGAGATTTAGAAAATACCATAGAAATGCTAAGAAGCGTAGCAGCAGGTTTAGGAGATAGTGCGAAAGTAATTAAAATAGACATTACTAAAAATGAAATGCTGGCAGACGCTTTGCGAGTAAAAGGAAATCCAACTTTTATGATTTATAAAGATGGAGAAATGAAATGGCGCCAGACAGGAGATCAAGAAGCCAGTACTTTAATTGGTTTGGTGAAACAATACGTGTAAGCTTCTAAGTTACTTTAAAAACAACTCTTAATTTTCAGACATTTTTGTACTGTCGTGAAATAAGATAATGCTATATTTTCACGATACTTATAGAAAAACGCCAACTATATTTAGAGAACAATCTCACGATATTATTTGGCGTTTTTGGGATGCAAAACTTCAATATTTTAGTACCTTTTAATCCTCTAGAAAATCTAAACTGGTAGGCTCTTCATCAGGTATTAAATACTCAAAAAGTTTTACAGTATTCATAAAATCTGTTTGAATTTTAGAGACAAACTCTTTGTCTGTATTGCCTTGTTCTACTTGATCGATCAAGTTTTTAAACATGTATAATGAGGTGTCTATTTCATCAAAAACAAGGTCACTATCATTTTTATTGAAAGTACTTAACCACATTAATTTTTCTGTAATTAAACGTACTAATGTATTGGTTACCTGTTTTGCTTTTTCACTTTCACCTAATTTAAAGTACATTTCAGGATACCCTAAAGACAAGCTGTAATGGTCAAATTTTTCTATAGGTAACTTCTCTAAAGACAAGTCTAAAACTTCAACAGCTTTTAAAGTATCGCCCTCTTTTGCAAAAGCATCAGACAAACGCATGAGGCTATTTCTTAAAGAAATGGCATTTCTTTTAGTTTGCTCATCTAGATATATTTTGTTGCTGTTAATGTTTCTCCATTCTAATTTTTTGATGTTTTCATACATCTTTTCAGCATCTATTCTACCAATATCAAACAAGCTTACTTCTCTTGCTCTGCCGCTTCCATCAATGTATTTTGCGGGTGTTTTTATGGGCACTAGTTTAAAAGCCAAACCATCTAATTGCAAATAGTCTTTTAACCAAATGTATTCTTCATCTGCATTTGCGCCACCTGTAAAATAAATAGGGCGTTCCCAATCGTTATTTGCTAAAATATCGAGCATTAAAATACGATTTTTAGTAATTCCTCTATCGTCAATAGTAATGTCTATATAGTCTACAATTTTGTCTGCATCTTTTTGAGCAACCACACCACTTTTTAAAACATTCTCTTTGTTCACAGGAATTCGAATGCGGTTTGTTGGATAGAATTTTTCCTTGATATTTTGTTCCTCATCAATATAATACGTAGCATCACTGTCTGAAGAAATCCAGCGCATAAAGTCTTTAATGTCAATTACAGAATCTTTAAACCTTGGGTGTTCTATATGGTATGCAATGTCTAAACTGCCGTATTTATATTGGTCGTGTTTTAATTGAGACGGAATAGGAGGTGCGTCATACGTTGCACGTTTCATCTGATCGATGTACCAATCTGTTGCAAACAAACTCGTGTTTACCAACTTTAAATCGGTTCTAATACCCTCTACTTCTTGCATGTACCAAAGCGGAAATGTATCATTGTCTCCAATGGTAAACATAATGGCATTTTCATCACAGCTCTCTAAATATGCTTGTGCATTTAAACGCGTGGTGTATCTGTTAGAACGGTCATGATCGTCCCAGTTTTCAGAAGCCATTAATGTGGGTACTGCTAGCAAAGAAACTACAGAAACTGCAATAGCAACTATTTTTTTATTTGCAAAAGTCTTTAAATATTCATAAAGTGCCAAGACTCCAAAACCAATCCAGATGGCAAAAATATAGAAACTACCCACAATTGCATAATCACGTTCTCTTGGCTCAAAAGGCTTTGGATTGGTGTAAAAGATAATGGCAAAACCCGTAAAAGCAAAGAATAAAAAGAGGGTAAAGAAGTTGTTTTTGTCCCATTTAATTTGGAAAAACAATCCAACAAGTCCTAATATCAGCGGTAAAAAATAGTATTTATTACGTCCTTTATTCTCTAAAATTTGACTAGAAAGCTTTTGTTGAGAACCCAACCTCATTTCATCTACGGCGTCAATTCCGCTAATCCAATTTCCGTTAAAAATATCTAACCTTCCTTGAATATCATTTTGTCTACCTGCAAAATTCCACATAAAATAACGCCCATACATATAACCAAACTGGTAGCTAAACATAAATTTTAGATTTTCACCAAAAGTGGGTCTTCTTTTGCTGTTTGCCGGAATGCCAGCAATACTTTTGTACATTCCTTCTGCAGCAGGATTGACCATTCTTGGGATGAATCCTTTGTGCTTATCTGAATAATTAGGAATTACATTTTTGTATTTATTTACAATAACATAGGCGCCATTTTTCTGTTCATATTTTGGCTTATCGTCTCTATACGGCTGCTTTGCATCTTGTGTTCTTTCGAAGGTATTGGAATAATACGTGTCATAGAAAACATTGGCGTCTCCGTATTGTTCGCGCTCATAGTAGGCTAATAATTCACGGGCACTAGACGGGTTGTTTTCATTAATAGTTGTGTTTGCATTGGCTCTAATTGGCAGCATCATCCAAGAAGAAAAACCAATCATAATAAAAAGCACAGACAAGATTAAAGTGTTTGTATGTACCTTATTGTGTTTTCTAGTATATTTTAAACCGAAGAAGAATAGTGCTGTTAAAGTTAAAGCAGCAATAATACTTCCAGAATTAAAAGGCAAACCAATGGTGTTTATGAAAAATAATTCTGATGCACTAAAGAATTTTAGTGTGAAGGGAAATAAAAACTTAAAGACAAAAGCCAACACGAAAACGGACAAAACAGTCGCAATTGCCGTAGTTTTTAAATTTATTTTTTTATAAGTTTTAAAGAAATACAACATTACAATTGCAGGAATTACCAACAAAGAAAGTATGTGAACGCCAAAAGATAAGCCTACTACAAAACTTATAAGAATCAACCATTTGTTGCCTCTTGGTGTCTGTAGCTCACTCTCCCACTTTAAACCGAGCCAAAATAAGATGGCCATTAAAAATGAAGACATGGCATATACTTCGCCTTCTACTGCACTAAACCAAAAACTGTCTGAAAACGTGTATGCTAAAGATCCAACGATACTACTTCCTAAGATAGCAATGTAACTACCTTCTGTAATTTTACCTGTTTTTAGCGCTAGTTTTTCAGCGAGGTTGCTAATTGTCCAAAACATAAATAAAATGGTAAAAGCACTTGCCAAAGCAGACATAAAGTTTACCATTTTAGCAATTTCAGAGCTTTCTGAGGTAAACATTGCAAAAAATGCACCTAGCATTTGAAATAACGGAGCTCCTGGTGGATGCCCAACTTCTAGTTTTACCGAAGTAGCAATATACTCTCCAACATCCCAAGCACTAACGGTGGGTTCTATGGTTAAAGAATAGGTTATTAAAGCAATTATAAACGTACACCATCCTAAAAGGAGGTTCCATTTTTTAAATTTTGCTGTTGTCATAAGGATTGCATAATAATGTGTGGGCGAATTTAACAATAAATATGAAGAAATAGCTTGTTAAGTGTTCATTTGCTTGGGTAAACCCTCATAAAAGTTTGTTAAAGAAAAAATTTATTTAAAAATGTTTGTGAAATTAAAAGAATAGATTAAATTTGCATCCGCTAAGCAGTATTGGCCTATGGTGTAATTGGTAACACACCGGTTTTTGGTACCGACATTCAAGGTTCGAGTCCTTGTAGGCC
>Ga0075441_10000973_pt1 | contig 14134 bp, 18 predicted proteins | sample CoawatmetaG00DNA_FD_71582 | JGI IMG/M metagenome (GOLD analysis project Ga0075441, IMG submission 71582) | Marine microbial communities from the West Antarctic Peninsula - Coastal water metaG002-DNA | ecosystem: Environmental > Aquatic > Marine > Coastal | place: Atlantic Ocean: West Antarctic...
CCCATCGGCTAATTGTTACATATTGCACCCCCAACTGCTGGGCAAATTCCACCTGCGTCAATCCCAATCTATCGCGCAATGCTCTAATCTCCTCGCCCTTCATACTATATCCTCCTCGTTGTCGTTGACGCAATCGGGGCAAAGGTCATTGCCATCAAGCTCGCTATCGTCTTCGCCGGTCCTATCACCACACCCCAAGCATTCGGCATAGGCTGGACCCTCCCAAAATGGGTCAGTAGTTTTATACCTATCATAATCACAAAGCATTTACCAGTCTCCCAATGTAACAGCCCCCGCCCAAGTTGTAACACTTAGGCAGGGGCTTGGTTTATTCGGTGTCTAATCCCAACTCCGCTAATAGGTCATCTATTGTATGCAGGCGTTGCTCCTCTTCGCCTTCGTCTTCGTCCAGTCGCTCAACGACCAACTCCATCAGCATCCTAATCACGGCCCCCGCCTCTTCGGCCCCGACTTCCTCCGACAGCTTATGATACTGCATCTCCGCTTGCTTAAGGGCCATCATCATAGTATAGAGCTTCGGGTTTAAATCGAAAAAGCCCGCCAGCATCACGCCAATGGACATAAGCGACCCCTTAGTATAGATGCAACCGCTCGACTTAGTGCAATCCTCGGCTAATGCCTCGCCGCTATCGTTGGAGCTAATCACCAAATATTCATCCGCAGATTTTAGCTCTTCGGTAATCTCCGCGAAGTCGTGGTTGTCGCTGTTTTCGCTTTGGCTTTCAAACATTGTTACAGCCTCCGGGTTTTTTCGCCGTCATAATCCGGCGTCATATATGTAACATCATCGGCCACCCCATCATGGAAGCAGCCAAAGCAAATTGCCCCGGCCCCGTCAATCTCAACGACTTCGGTGCTAAGCTCAGCGCAAACAATGCAATCTTTGTCAATGAACATGTTAGTCTCCCTAAATTGTAACAGGCCAGCACCGCCGGGGGCCTATCCCCTGGCGGTGCTGGCCTTTGCTTAGAACTCGTGTACCAGCAACCCCCCGTCAAACTCAACGACGGTAGTACTATCCTGTAAATCGCTCAAGCCTTCAATTTCGTAGTCCTCTTTTACGGCCTCTATGTCCTTATACTCGGACCACTCGCAGCATATCCCCACAACGTCAAGCTCTATGTCTTCGCCCATGTCGTTGCTTGCCTCGTCCAGATACTCGTACAGCGCACGCAAGGCTGGGCGGCTGAAGTGGCTTCTACGTTGCGGCCACTGGGCGAACTCGGCGGCGAACTCGTCAACGCAGTTAATCTTTACAATAATCGCCATTGCTAATCTCCTATTTTGTCGAAGGCCTATCCCGCCGACAATGTCAATCTAAGACAATCAAAATGACTTGTCAAGTGTTAAGTTAAAATAATCAAAAATAATCCAATCTAATCTAATCCAATCTAATCTAATCCAGCCTAATCTAATCCAGCCCAACCCACCGAGGGGGGCGAGATCTCGCACCGATTATAAACTTATTTATAATAGTTGAGCCAGAGCTATTATAAATAAGTAAATAATAGGCCACAAGCCCCAAGCCAAGGCAGCTTGTTAATACTTGTTACAACTTGATAGGGCGCAAATATTGCAGGGGAGTAGATCGGTATTTAGCCCCATAGGGCCAAGCCCCCCAAAAGTTTTTTTATCGCCTGTAACATATAGCCCCGTCATATTGTTACAACACTTTGACGGGGGCTTGCTAAAAAATAAACTTGACTTGTCATATGTTAAGCCCGAATATAAGCGCGGGCAGGAGATAGGCTTCTACCCGCTACCACTTATAAGGAGACGGCGAGATGTCAAACCCCACCTGCAGTTTCACCACCTGCCCCGCCCCGGCACGAAGCAAGGCCACAGACGCAATATGCGATAACCACTATATGGCGAAGCGCAGGGCTTTGCAGGATAATAAGCCTTGGCCTACCGACAAGCACGGGCTATATGACGAAGACCTTTGCCCTGCCCATTGTCACGACATCGAAAATAGGCTTAACCCCCCGCCCGCCGTTATACCTACCGCCCCTGCGAAGACAAAAGCAGAGATGCTGGAAGAATTATTGAGCGGCGGCAAGGACGAAAGGGTCGATGATCTTTTAGACCGTGTAACATTGGTAGAGAATAGCATATCCGCGCACTACCGGATCAGCTTAGATAAGGGGGGCGGCGATGTTGTGAAGGTGGAAGGTCTGAATCATCGCGTTATGCCATATGTAATAGAGTTACTAGCGGCGGGCGTTATGCCCTACATTGTTGGTCCGGCGGGCAGTGGAAAAACGACTATGGCCGAAAATTGCGCGGCGGCTTTGGGCTTGGATTTTTACAGCACGGGCGCGGTAGTTCAGAAGTATGAATTAACCGGATTCGTAGACGCTACCGGGACCTATCAAGAGAGTGCATTTTACAAGGCCTATAAATTCGGCGGCTTGTTTCTTTTCGATGAATTAGACGCATCATCCCCCGCCGCAATTGTCGCATTTAATGCCGCCTTGGAAAACGGCCATTGGGCCTGCCCAAGCGGCGAAATGGTAACACGCCACAAGGATTTCAAGGTCATTGCCAGCGCGAACACGTACGGCGGGGGCGCGACTCTTTTATATGTAGGTAGAAATCACCTTGACGGTTCGACAATTGATAGGTTTGGCTTTGTCATTCTTGACTACGATTGGCAGTTTATGGCGGCTGTTCAGGGTATCGCATTTGACGGGAAGCAAGCCCCTTACCAATACAAGTGTAAAGGGAATTCGGAAAACGATATAGCGGCCTATTTTCGCGATGTCACCTTGTATAGCGCGGCGGCTGAGGAACTAGGGATAAAGCATATCATAAGCCCCCGCGCTACGGTAAACGGGATCAAGTTATTGCGGCGGGATGTCAAGCGGGATATCGTAGAGCATACCTTCATTTGGAAAGGCTTAGACAAGGGAAGCATAAACAAAATAAAGGCCCATGCTACCGCCGCGCTGGCGGCCTTAGAAGGGGGTGAGTAATGTTACAAGTCAATAAAGTAACAGCCGATAAAGAATGGCGCGGGCTTGGCATTAACGGCGACAAGGCCGGGAGTGGTGAGAAGGTTTTGACAATGAACGCTTCCCTTGCTGATGTTGTCGAATTCGTGCAAGCCGCCCCCCGCTTGCCGGGAGCTAGTGACACTTCTGTAACGGAAGATGCTAGCGCGGCTTGGGATGATAACAGTGGCTATAAAGGGGCACTGAGATTATCGGAGGCGGGATGGCCCAAGGGCGTTAAACAGATGAAGGAATTCGCAGTAGAAGCGGGCGAAAATTACGACACTATGCCCGCCTTCACGTATGACATTGCGGGAGCCTTTCCTGATGTCGGGAGCTATTGCGCGGGGGATCCAGAGCATATGGCCCTGCCGGGAGAAATACAGGGGAAACCAGTTTGCCGGATTCTGGTAGAAGTAGGGAAGGCTCATTTCGTCAAGGCGTCTAACGCCATGCGGTACGGAGTAGCTATTTTGGGGGCTGTTAATAGCCTGATGATGGCGGGCGTTACGGTAGTGCTAGACGGGAGTCGCTCGGGGGGCTGTCAAGGCACGGACCTTTGGCATCAATGGATCTTCCCATTGGGGGGCGGGGATCAAGTAGTTGATCTTGATAGGCTGGCCTTTGCGCTGGCTCACCCGGCATTAACCCGCCGTATAGCTTTTGCTTACATGGAAAGAGTCAAGGAGCTGGTGCCTTATACTTCCGGTTATCTTGCCAATTACGGCGGGGGGCTTGTTTGCGGCGATGATTATGACATACACTTCCCCCGCTTGGGAGATAAGCGGGACTGTAACAGCGCAGCCAAGGCACGGGAGAAGGTCGAAGGGATTATCAGGGAAGCAGGCTACAGCAATGACTAACAGCAAGCCCCAAGCCCGCAGGATAAGCAAGCGGAAACAAGCCCGCAGGCATCGCAAGGAGGAACGAAGGATAGCGCGAGAGTTAGTCCGGTTGAATACGGATTATAACAAGCCCTATTGGTACCAACTCGAACAATAGCCCCGAAGCCCGAAGACAAGCCCCCGGCATAGACCTTGCCGGGGGCTTTTTTGTTTGTTACAGTAGCCAAAAAAAAATAACCGAAGCTACCAGGTATTCACATTTTGCAAATTTTTGCTTGGATTTTCTTCGAGATTCCCAAGCCCAAAACAAGCCAAAAAAAAGTATCAATAGGGCTTCGAAGTCCACAAGCCCCCCCCGTAAACTTGTAACAATTACCCATACTTCCCAAGCAAGCCAGCCCCCGGCAGGCCCTAGACCTAGTACTAGGCCTAGTACTAGAGACTAAGCCCCCGGCCTAGTACTAGACAAGGCCCAAGGTCCAAGGCTATAGTAACAAGGTCCAAGGTCCAAGGCCCAAGGTCCAAGGTCTAAGCTAGTGCCACAAGCCAATAGGGCGGGAGTATACGTCAATTCAGCCCCAATCTCTTGATGTTACAGCCGTTACAAGCCACAAAGCCCGCCAAGCCCCTTGTCTTGCCTTGTCAGGGCCAAAGCCCCCTAAGTCCATGCCTTTGCCTATGGGCCAAGGGCTTCGGCCATTGCAGGGCCATTGCAGGGGCTTAGACGGGTTTAGGCCTTGCTTGACGGTCGATACTAACTATAACAGGCATTATCGTTAGTATAGGATTATTGGTCGGGAAGGGCCTAAGTCCTTGTGTTACAGGATGTTACAGGCTTGCCGAGATTGTAACAAGGTGAAGCGCGCCGGGGGGCGGCTAACTTCGATCGAACCCGAATATACTCCCGTCCAAATGCCTTGCCATTGAGGACCCCCTTGTTACTCAGTTACATCGACCCGCCTTGGGGGGGGCCTTTGTATATCCGGCTACGCCCCTAAATTTTTGAAATTGACAAGAGGGGTCTGTTACAGTAACCTTCGGGTATGGCAACTTCATTTACGGAAGAGATGTTCAATACCGATAGCCGGTGGCCTTCGTTCTCGTTTGGCGAGTTGAAGTGTTCCCATACCGGAGCCTGTGTGATGGACGAGGCGTTCTTGGATCGGTTACAGGCCCTGCGTAACGAGGTCGGGCCGTTGCTCGTTAGTTCGGGGTATCGTTCGGTGGCGCATCCGGTGGAGGTGGTCAAGGGTAAGCCCGGCACCCATACGATGGGGCGGGCGGTGGATATTGTCTGTCGAGGCGAGAAGGCGTTGGATGTACTGAGGTTTAGTTTGCAGTTAGGGTTTACAGGCATTGGCGTGAAGCAGCATGGCAAGGAAGGGCGGTTCTTGCATTTGGATGACCTGACCTCGGACGCCTATCATGGGCCTCGGCCTACGGTCTGGAGTTATTGATATGCAGATAAAGGATAAGCACCGCGAGGCGATTCAGATGATGATACTGGATCGCTATAGCCGCCGCCGCCAGACGGGTCAGATTGCCCAGCAGGTCGGGGTGTCGCGCTCGGCTATTACGCAATGGAAGAACGACGAGGAGTTCAAGGCAGAATACCAGAAACAGCTTCGTATATACCAACAGGACTTCTCCGATATTCGCCTTGCGGATCGTAAGGAGCGGGTCCAGGTCTTATCGGATATGTTTGAGCATATACCTTCGCAGCGGGTTAGCTTGCGGATGAAGGTATTGGAGCAGATCCGCATTGAGGTAGGGGATGACCGCATACAGGTTGAACATACCGTGGAGGTGAAGGGGCCGAATATGCCGCCCCGCGCCGAGACCTATGCGGAGTGGATCAAGCAAAACCAGCAGATGTTGGAAGCAGTGCCGGAGTCGGAGTCGGTTGAAGCGGATTTCGAGGTAGAGGAGTAGGTTAATGCCTTGGCAGCCGCAGCCCGGACCACAGGAGAAGGCTATACGCGCTTCTTTTGTAGATGAAATCTTCTTTGGCGGCGCACGGGGTGGGGGTAAGACGGATTATTTGCTCGGAGATTTCGCGGCTGATATAGAGCAGTATGGCGAGCATTGGCGGGGGGTGTTGTTTCGCCGCACCTACCCCGAACTGGACGAGATCGTGGACCGCAGCCGTGCGATCTACTTTGATATGTTTCCGGGGGCCGAGTACAAGGTCGGTTCCCATACGTGGCACTTCCCCGGTGGGGCTACGCTCAAGCTACGTCATATTGAAACAGAATTAGATGCCGACCACTACCAAGGCCACCAATATACGTGGATCGGGTGGGACGAAGTGGGTTCATGGCCTAACCTTAAAGCCTACCATAGACTCAAGGCTTGCCTGCGCTCGGCCCATGCCGTGCCCGTCAAGCGTATTCGTGTCACTGGCAACCCCGGCGGCCCCGGCCATAACGAGGTAAAGCGGTATTTTGTCGATGCCGCCGAAGAAGGCCACCTGACGATGGGGCAAGACAAGATGTCGCGGATGTATATCCGCAGTCTTGTTACTGATAACAAGGTATTGTTACAAAGTGACCCCGGTTACATTGACCGGTTGAAGGCGGTAGGGGATGAGCAGTTAGTCAAAGCGTGGTTGGCCGGGGATTGGGACGCTATGGTAGGGGCGTTCTTCAGTAACTGGTATGGGGATAAGGTCATCGTGCCTTCGTTTAACATCCCCAGCCATTGGCCCCTGTTTGGCGCACTTGATTATGGGGAGAGCGCGCCAAGTTCCTTTGGCCTATATACCGTGGACCATGATGATAACATATACCGCATCACGGAATACTACCAAGGCAATGCCTCGGCTTCGCAACATGCCGATAACATTAATACTATTATTGAGGGCTGCCCCTTCACGGAAGGCCGTCACCCGCAAGCTATTTATGCCGATCCGAGTATTTTTGTAAAGCGCAGGCTCACCGAAGCGATGAACCGCTCGCCCGCCGATGTCTTTGGCGAGCATGGCCTTTGGTTGACGCGAGCCAACAACGATAGGGTCAATGGGTGGCGTATTTGTAACGATGCCCTTATAAACGAGCGTTTTTACTGCTTCGCGGGTTGGAATGATGCGCTATGTAGGACGGTGCCTACGCTGCCAAGGTCATCGCGCAACCCCGAAGACCTCGACACCCATGCCGAGGACCACGCCGCCGATGAGTGGCGGTATGCTATGATGCACTGTTACAAACCCCATGCTGCACCCGATGAGCAGCAATACGAAGGCACGGGCGAGCAGGCCCTCGACTCCATCGCCCAGGGGGGCAAGCGGAAGGGTCGCTACAACACCGGGCTTTGACTTTTGTTACAAGTGTTACTATTTTAAAAATAATGGAACAAAAAACGACCTACGGGGCGTTGTTTCCTGTGGGCATACGATACGAGCAAGCTATGAAGGGTTTTAATGGAACGCCCAAGCCGAGTAAGTCCAAGCCTTCCGGTGCCAAGCGCGTCAAGCCGATGCCCGCAGGCGGTGATACGATGAAAAAGGGCAAAGGGTCCAAGTAATGCCTAAAGTTGGTGGTAAGTCTTATAGCTACGATGCCAAAGGCATGGCCCAGGCCAAGGCCGCCTCTCAACGCAGTGGCCAGCCCATGACGAATGCCCGCAAGAAGAGCAGCGGGGCCAAGGGCTTTAACGGCACCCCCAAGCCGCAGACGCGCAAGGGCTAATGAAGCAAGCCGACATAGAGTTCTGGCGCGGTGCGATTGAAAACACCAAGGTGTGGATGCGTGCGCGTCATAAGGTATGGCGCAGGCTGCTAAACGCCTATGAGTTGGACTTTGAGGTAGCAGGCTTGCCCGCCGACAAGACGGTCAGGGTCTCCCGCTTCTACCCCCTGTCGCGGCAGATCATCGCCAGCATCAGCTACAACTACCCCCATGTATTTTTCCATGTGGAGGAGCAGGGGAAAGAGTTTGCCTCGGAGATATTAGAGCGCGTGGCCAACGCCGCCTTGGAGCAGATGGACACCAAGGCCGAGGTGCAGCAAGTTATTTTTGATGCGCTGTTTTGTAACGTGGGCTGGCTGAAGTTTGGTTACAACCCGCCGGGTGACAAGGACATGGTCGCGCCCTATACGATTAATGACGCGCTTTCCAATGACTTCCCGTATGTCCACCGAGTCAACCCGTTTAATATCTTTATCGACCCCCTCACGCCGCCCCATAAGTTGTCACATGCCCGTTACATCATTGAAAAAATGGTGGTGCCGCTGGAGTATGTGCGCCAAGATGACCGGTTCGTCAACAGTCGGCAGATCCAGCCCATTGACGAGGAAGAAACGGGCGATACCCTTCTTGGTGACGTAGAAAGCGGAGCAGCGAGCGAAGAAGCTGATGCCATAAATGAAGCTAAGTCCCAAGGCAAAATGACGGTCCTATACGAGATCCATGACCGTATGCACCGTAAGCGCATTACTTTTGCCGAAAGCGTCAAAGAGCCTATTGAAGAAATAGACCATCCGATGCTGGCGATGCGGCCCGTGACTGTTCCCGACCCGTTTACGGGTGAGGAGATGATGACGGGCGAGTTCGAGCCAGAGGGCGGCTACTTAACTAAGGGCGGCTTCCCCTATTACGCCCTACAGTTTGACCAGACCCAGGAATCATTCTACGGCCAGCCGCCGATGGCCTATGCCGAGGACACGCAGAAGCTGATTGTTGAGTCTATATCGCGGCGAGCCGATCTTCTCAAGCGGTTCTCCCGCACGGTGCTGGGGGCAAGGCGCGAGAGGGATGCTAATGCTGATATTGGCGAAACGCTGGAGCAAGGCCGCGATGGCGATATCATATGGGTAGAAGATCCCAATTCGTCGTTTCGTGCGATGGACTTCGGCAACCCGCCTCCGGATCAGTTGGGGATAGAGCGGGATGCGCGAGAGTATGAAGAGCAGTCGCTGAACGTCAGTCAGATGGCGATGGGGGGCGGGCCAAAGCTAACCGCCACGCAAGCCAGCTTACAGGCGAGCTTTGGGCAGTTGAACCGAGAGTGGATGCAGCAACGGGTAGCCGAATGTTACAAGACTACCGTCCATAACACGCTGCGGATGATGGCCGATGCTCGCTATACCCCCGAAGAGTTCTTAGTCAACGTAGCACAGGATGAGATGGAGCCGGTCTTTGAGGCTGTTACGTCCGATATGTTACGGGTCCGCTTTAAGATTGACATCGTAGCAGGGTCCACTTCGCCCATCACTGAGCAATTAGAGCGAGAAGATGCGCTGGCTTTATTTAACTACACCATACAATTACCGGAAATAAACCGAGCCGAGGCTATAAAAGGGCTACTGAAGGCGTTTAAGGTCAGTGACCCGGAGAAATACCTTGGCAAGCAGGCTGATGCCGACGCTATGAAGCTCGCCAGCATGGAGAACGTGGCGTATCTGATGAAGGGGGCCAACCCCAATGTAACACCCGAAGAGAATCATCAGATTCACATGGGCATCCACGGTCAGATACAGACCTTGCCGGAGTTTCAGCAACTTCTCCCGCCGCAGCAACAGCAAGTCATGGCCATTGCCCAGCAGCATCTTCAGCAACACACGCAGGCGTTACAGCAAAAAGCACAGGGCCAGGGCGGTGGTGGGGCGGCGGCCGAGGCCCCCAACCCCGAAAGCAGGGAAGTGCGCGAGCGCGGCGGCCAAGAAGGCAACATCGTTTCTATGGTGAGGTCGCAGGCACAGGAGATGTCACAGCAAATTCAACGTGCGCCGGGGCAAAACTAATGATATTCCATGATTTTAGGTGCAGCGAATGTAACAATTTGCAAGAAGATGTAACATTTGCCACCATAAAAGACATAAAACGTGAGATTGATTGCAACAGTTGCGATGGAACGGCTAAAATGACGTTCCGCAACGGCAATACCATCCACCAAACCAATTCCAGCATGTATGGCCAATACCACGGCGGCTTTGGCTGTGTGGTGGAGAGCTATTCTCATAAACAGCAGTTACTGAAAAAATACAACGTAGTAGAGTCCTCGGACCCCGTTGGCGGCTCGCGCTGTCATCAAAAGTCCGAGAACGACTTGCAAAAAACCAAGGTTGACGGCCCCCAGTGGTCTTTCGGGGGAACACCCGCCGAAGCTGCACAGGCCGCTCAACGGCAAATGGAGGAATAAGCAACCATGTCCGAAGCAATACTGGATTTGGACCCCATATCAGACGACGAGGCCACTTCGTCGGACTCCTTGGACGGTTCTGCGGATATCACCACTACCGTAGAGCTTTTCCCCGAAGATACTCCGAATGAAACCTCTTCAACCGATACTGGACACTCTGAGTCAGAAGGTGCCGAGACATTTGACCCGAACACGGTAGATTGGGCGAGGGTAGACCCAAGCACCGTGCCGGAGCAGTACAAGCCCGTCCAGGAAGCAGTAAAGAGGCAGCAGGCAGATTACACGCGCAAGACGCAAGACTTGGCCGACCAACGCAGGCAGCAAGCGTCGGAGCAGGCCAAGTTGAGCGACATGCAGCGTGAGTGGGCTAATAGAGTGCAGGCCGTTGCGCCCGCACCGCAAGAACTTGACCCCGTGCAGCAACTTCGGATGCAGTCTACGGACGAAGAAAATAAAGCAATGGACTTTATGGACTTCTACGTAGAACAGCGAACGCAGCAGAAGTTTAGTGAGCTTGAGAGTCGTTACAATACGCTAGTGGATCGAATGCAGCGTAGCGAGGCGATGATTGGGCCAACTACGCAGCGACTACAGGAGCGCGAGCGTTCCGAAGCCGTAGCTAAGACATCCTCCGCTGTAGCAGAGGCCGTTGAAGCACACGGCGAAGATGTTCGCAACCCCAAGTGGACCCCGGAGATGTTACGGCTAATGGAGAACGATAGGAGCAATAAGCCCCATCTGAATCCATTGACTGGAAATCCCTACACGGTCAAGGAAGCCTATGAAAAGGCAGCGGGCATCACCGCTGGCACCGCCGCCTCCCTACGTGCGACGGACAAGCAGGCGCGTAGATCATCTAAGAACGCGCTTCGCCCAAGTGCCTCTGCTGGCTCTTCCGAGGGCGGTTCGGCATTAACCGACAACGAAGTCCTGTCCAAATTGCAAGGACTCGGCTTTGAATAATTGTAACAACTGTTACAGGAGAATTTATCGTGGCAAATACTACAACGACTGAAACATGGGACGCGGCATGGACCTTGACTATGCGGGCCAAGCGCAAGCGTCTTACGGACAACTTTTTCGCGTCATACCCCACCCTGGAGGCTTTTCGTTCCAGCGGCTCGCTTGAAATGGAGAATGGCGGCAAGGAGATCCAAGAGGATATTCTTTACGCGGGTAACTCGGCTGAGTATTTTTCCGGGTATGATGTGTTGAACACCGATGCTGTTGATGGCATCACGGCAGCCTTCTATCCGTTTCGCTATGCAAGTTGCCCCATTACCATCAACCATGTCGAGGAAATGGAAAACCGCAAGACCGATGCGGCCATGAAGTTGCTGGAAGCGAAGACGCAGCAGTCGATGTTGACCCTGCGCGACCAGATCAACTCCAGCATTTACTCGGCGCAGACGGGCAAGGCTCCGCTCGGCCTACAGGACATCATTGCTGATGCTCCCGCCACTACGCCGACCACCTTGGGCGGTATTACCGTTAGTGGCAACAGTTGGTGGAAAAATAAGACCAACAACGCCAGCGGCGATACCTCGTTCAAAACCATCAGTAACACGAACTTTTACGAGGGCATGTTGCGGATGAGTACCACTTGGAATGACATCAGTGAGGGCAACGAGCAGCCCACCCACATTTTCACCACGAATGACCTGTATGGCGATTTCGAGGAGATTTTTGAGGGCACGGGCTACCAGCGTCTTACGGGCAAGGACACGCCCGGCGTTGATGGCCGCTTGCCGTCTTTCCGGGGTATTCCGATCCAGTATGACCGCGATTGCGGTTCGGGCCGGATGTATTTCCTCAATACCAACTATCTGAAGCTGAAGATGCAGACCGGGATGAACTTCGCTAAGACCCCGTTCCGCGAGCCAGCCAACCAGATGGCGAAAGTAGCTTTCATCATCGTTGGTCTTCAGTTGACCACCAACAATCGTCGTAGACAGGGCGTTATTTACAACCTGACTGCGTAATAATTATCCGAGTCCCAAGCCAATGGGGCTTTAAGTCCGAGAAAAGGACAAAGGAGAACGAACAATGTCACGTAATGACAATGCCAATTTTGGCGTAGACGGTATCGGCGGCGCGGGAAATGTCGGCCTGTACACCGAATCGTCTACTGCCAAGTATAAGTTGGGCCATAGATTCCAGTTGTTTGATGGGCGCGTCTTTCGTTACTGCAACTTTGATGCTGCGGTGACGGTAGGGAAGATGGTCTGCGCTGACCAGTCAACGGGGGCCGCCGATGAGATTACGAATGGCGTCATTGCTACCGCCACGGCTGGCTCTACTGTTGTCTCGCTAACCGCCGCAGGCAGTGCTGGACCTCCGGCTGACTTCCAGGGCGTTGAGGCCGACGACTATGCTGGCTCTTATCTGCATATTACCGATGGCGATGGCGAAGGCTTCACCTACCGGATCAAGAGCAATGGTGCCGCCGCTAGTGATGTGGTCGCGTTCACGCTCTACGATCCGATTGTAACAGCACTTACTACGGGTGCCACCGATTGGGCCATTAGCGCGAGCCGTTACAATAACTGCCATATCACCGATGCAACCGAGGGTACGCTCGTTGACCTTTTTCCAACGGGCGTGACGATGATAGGCATCACCTCCGGCTATTTTGCCTGGGTGCAGACCAGGGGCCACGCAACTTGCTTGGCTGATGGTACGATCACCGAGGGCAACCAACTTACGCTATCGGACGGCACTAATGGTGCGGTGCAGCTTAAAGATGCGGAAACGGAAATTGCGATAGGCCACTCCCTGACAACGGTTGCAACTACCGAATATGCGCCAATAATGCTGAATCTGGAGTAGTACACCATTGACTGAGGCGGGGCCTCGGCTTCGCCTCAGTCTACCTTAAATAAGAAAGAATAACCGTGAATAATAAAACTCCCAAGCAGCCGCCCAACGTAGTATCACTTGATCCGATGGAAGCCGTGGAGCTTCCTGAAGTGGCGGCAACTGCTCCAGAAGTAAGTGTTACAGCCGATCAGATTGCTGATTTGATTGCTGATGCAAGTGAGAGCGTCAAAGAAAAGATCCGCACACGGCTGGACCTTAATAAGACCCACGCTCGCGCCAAGAAAAGGCCGATGAACAACCAGCAGGTCCGTAATACGGTCAAAGCATTTGGCGAGGTGTCCCATATCGACACTTTTATTCCCGACCCACCCAGCCGCATAGCGGATCGTGGCGAGGAAGCTGTTGAGATTTGGAAAAATCGGTGGATAGAGGGCAACGGCAACAATCTGAGCGAGTATGATCTTGATCAGATAGCTTCGGAAGCGACAATGTAACATGGCAGACCCCATTCATGGCGATTTAACCGTAAATGGGAATGTTTTTGCTGCTGGGTATAGGGGCGATGGAACGCAGTTCAATGCGCTCGGTGCGCCCCAACTCACCGGCACTCAGCGAGATGCGTTGGCCAGTGTTGCTAATGGTGTAATTATTTACAATTCTTCAACCAATAAGCTGCAAGTCCGAGCTAATGGAAGCTGGGTAGACCTACATTGACTAATATTGAAGTAATGCAGATCGCGCTTCGCAGGGTGGGGTTGTCTACGACCTCCACCACCTACAAGGATGGCGCGAGATCCTACTTGAACATGGCCAGCAAGGATCTTGCTTCAAGGGCGAAGTGGTTCTGGCTTTTTAAGGAGAGCAGCTTTACTTGCGTCAATAACCAGCGCAGTTACAGCCTCGCTGCGGATGTGGCCGAGCCGCTTTCCTTTAGAAATCACACCCAAGACCATGTGTTGGTCATCTGGAGCAGCCAAGACTTGGATGCTAACGACCCAGACCACTCCGAAACGGGTGATCCGCGCTACGTTAGCATTGACGGCATCAACTCGTCTACGGGCTACGTCAGTGTGGCCCTATACCCCAAGCCCGACAACGGCACCGATGTAATTAAGTATCGCTACTACGGCTATATTCCCGACTTCGACTCAGGTGACGATAGCAGCTCCCTCGATACTTATGTCCATCCCCTGTTACAGCCCGCGCTGGTGTTTGGAGTCAGTGCGCTGTATAAGCAAGAAAAAGGGGATGATCAGGGGTCGATGGTAGACAAGGCTGAGATGGAACGCATCATCCAGCGGGGCTTGTTACAGAACA
>Ga0075441_10000978_pt1 | contig 14077 bp, 18 predicted proteins | sample CoawatmetaG00DNA_FD_71582 | JGI IMG/M metagenome (GOLD analysis project Ga0075441, IMG submission 71582) | Marine microbial communities from the West Antarctic Peninsula - Coastal water metaG002-DNA | ecosystem: Environmental > Aquatic > Marine > Coastal | place: Atlantic Ocean: West Antarctic...
TATTTATTGAGAACCCGACGGTGTCGAAGCTGTCGTCGATGCATATGTACTCCTGGAAGGTGGGTTTGAAGACGGGCATCTACTACCTCCGCAGCAAAGCCAAAGCCCGACCGATTCAGTTCTCGCTCGACCCTACTACGATGAATCAGGAGGAGGATGATGAGGTGTGCACAAGCTGCTCGGCCTGATATATTTTTGCGCGCGTGCGCACTTAAACAATAAAAAAATTAGAAAGAGTATTTTAAAAAACACAAAATGGACATTGACGTTAAGACAATCGCCGGTGGTATTTACGATGTAAATGTCATTGCGAATGACGAGTACATCGGTCCCAAGATCGCCGGTGGTAATGAGTGGGACGGATGGATGCGCCGCGACGTACGTATATGGCACAAGTCGGGTACAGACATTCTCGACGTTGGCGCAAACATCGGGTACAATACATTGATGTTTTCCGACTACGGGCCGGTGATTTCATTCGAACCGGTGTTTCATCAACTTGTGACCCTAAACGCAGAAAACAATCCACTTCGGTATCCGGTTCAGGTATGCCAGTGCGCCCTTTCGGATGAAAAGACGATGTCTACCATCCACATTCCATCGCGTGGGTGTCAATCGAACACGCATATAAACTACGGGGGGACAAGTTTCCATCACGATGACGACGATTTTAAAGGTGGTGTGGCTATAGATGTCAATTGTGAACGACTCGATGACATTTACACGGGTGTCCCCTCATTTATAAAGATAGATGTCGAAGGGCACGAACTTCAAGTTTTGAAGGGCGCGACTGAAACGATCAAAAAACACAAACCCGCCATTATGATTGAAATTCATAAATTTTCAGAGGATAATGAAATTCATAAGTACCTGACGAATTCACTCGGGTACGATAAAACCCCGACGCATCGTCCCGAACAAATGTTCTTGTATACTTAAACACGTTGTGCGTATGTAGTATAATTAACTGAACGAACGATGACAAATTTCACTGAGTTTGATCCCTCGACCGACGTTCAGTATGGCGAGTACAGCAATAAGTTCATCAGTCCCGCGGACGGCATCGACCCAATGCAGGTTCAGATCCCTCGACTATATATGCCCTTTGGTCTCTCCGGGTTCGAGCCAGATTTTGGTGCCAAAAAATGGAACATCGACTTTGCACTGAAAGGGTGGGATCAGGAAGATAGCCCGGTCAAAGAGTTCTACCACTGGATCAAGCGGGTCGAGGACGCGGTTTTGGCGCACGTGAGCAGCCTAAGCAAGGACATTTTCAACGGGCAGTCCAAGACCGTCGACGAACTGCGTGGGATGTTCAATTCGAATCTGAAGGAGTCCGACGGGCGGTACGAGCCCAAATTTCGCGTCAAGGTGGAGACCTACCCTGACGGGAATATCAAAGCGCCGATATTCGATGAGAATGACGTACCCGCGGCTGGACCGGGACGGCAAGTCAGTGACAAGATGTACGCCCGCGAGTCAGCAATTGCCATCGTCGAACTAGGCAGTGTGTATTTTATGAACAAGAAGTTGGGGATGGTCTGGAAATTGTCGCAGATGAAGCACTACGCGCCCCAACGTCTCAAAGGATTTCATTTTCAGATTGAGGAGGAGTGACGATGCTGGTCGGTGAAGAATAGTAGTGGTAGCCATCAGCTGGGGTAAGCGGTATCATCCATTTTTCCCCATAGTGTTCTTGAATATATTTCAGGGTCGGATCTGGGACATTGACATACATACCTTTAAAACGCACCCTTTTCAAATTAAAGTCCGACACCCGGTATTTAATTTGTTCTGTGAACAAAGGCGTCTTGTAACTCGTCCAGTATACGTGTTTCTTGTTATTGTGGATTTCGTTGTAGTGCACAAAAATGTCCACTTTGGCAGCCTTGCCGATTTTAGTTCCTGGTAAACGAAAAGAGTACTCCACCCCGGTCGACAGTGTCCCCAGTGTCCGGTACAGTTCAAACCCTTCATTCTCCATTTCGGTGAGGACATCTTCGGTGAAGTCGGACTGCATAATTCCGATATCGATGTCGTAATCGTGTTTGATGAAATCCTGCTCCCTGAAAAACCCCAAGCACGTCCCTGACGATAAGAAACACGGAACATCTATACGTTCCATCGCAGTGTTAATTTTGCGGATCATATGGGTGTAGACCTGCCGTTTTTTCGCCTGAAAAATCCATACTTTGATAAAGTTTCGGAAAATAATCACGGTTGTCACAATAATAGCGACAATAATAATAATAGGGACTGTGTTGTTCATCGGTTTTGTAATTAACTATAAGGTAAATGAATTTATTTTTGACATATTTTGTTGGAAAAGATTTAACAACACAAGCTACATATAATTCGATCAATTGGTGGGTGGGTTGGGATTTGTTTGGAGATACGTCACGTTATATTTGTCAACAAGCCTCTTTAACTGGTTGGGTTCATCCACGCGATCGTGTCTCGTTGCAAATTTTATATTATCAAACCTATGTGCTTTAGAACTTTTCATATTGAATCCGAGGATTGTTATTGACTTCACGAGATGTTGTTTAGTTAACATCCACGTTAAAAACCGAAATCCGGTGGTTGGGTTTTCGATATCGATCGTATCTAGAATATGATTAGTTCTGAATGGTTCATCGCATTTATGCCCAAAAACAAATCTGTACTCTGTTTTTAATTTATCTATGTCCTGTCGTGTGTATTTACGAGCTATTGCTCTACCGTAAACATATACATCGGTTGAAGAACGTGGATAATATTTAATAGCATCATTGAATCGTACAACGACTGAATTGTTTGTTATGTTCAATTGACTGTACAACGTATCAAATTCAGGTGAATTTCCGCATATGACAATATCTTTTCCACGTATAAAAGCATCAAACGTCATCGAGGTCCGCCATACAAGCGCCCGCCATACAACAAGCGGAAATAGAAGAACGAGAATAAACACGTAACAGTTACACCAATTCGGTTTCTTCATCTTTACTTATTATATATAAGTAAATTATAAATTTGTTGATGAACAGCCTCAATTGATTGATTTCCATCCACGATGTATTTCCTGTCACACTTCACATTGTTTGTGATCATTTGATGGTACTTCTCGTGAAGACATTGGAGGTAGTCCAAACTCACGGCCTTGTCACCTTCTTGTCCTTTGCGATCCTGAATGTGTTCGTAGCACCGCTCTGGCGACTTGTCAATGTAAATGTATACGTCCGGCTCCCACCCTTGGAGGTCGTGCTGAGTACAGTACGCCAAGTCCTCTTCGGGTGTTTTGTCCATCAGCTCCCAAAACACGTACCGCGACGAGAGTGGACTGCGTTCGTAGATGACGGGGTTCGGGCTGTCGACCGTTTTCAGTGTCTGTAAGATGATGATTTGGAACAAAAATCCCCATCTTGTAGGATCACTGTAGTACAGGTCCAGTGGCCATTTTTCAATTGGCTCCTTTTGTACGGTGTACCCGCGTCGATCCGCGAGAAGGTCCAACTGGGTCGTCTTGCCCGACCCGATGTTCCCGTCAATCACGATCTTCATTTCATTTTATTTAGTAAACGGTGCATTTCTTTTAGTAAATATTCGCCATCGTCAAAAGGGGCTTGTTGCACGATTGGCACTGGTTCACACCATTGGGGTTCGTCCCGACCGGACCGACGGTCTGGAGGTCCTCGATCTGTTGGATGACCGCCGGACCCTGCTTCTGAAGCAGCTGACGGTACTGGTAGTTGTCTTGATACTTGATCCCATTCTTCTGCATAATGTAGTCATTCAGAAGTTGGTTCGAGGTTTCGATGGTGAAGCACCGACCGTCAGCCATTCCGAGACGTTGAGACATTGTTTTATTCGTTTGTTTTTAAAGGTACTATTTTATTTTTGTGTGCTTAAGAAAACTTGATGGGTGGATTGGTCCGCGTGAAAATCCACGGCCGGTATTTCTTTTCTGAGAGAACCTTGACCCATTCGTCAAACTTGTACCCCAACACAATGTCGAACGCTTCCGGAGTGTCAACTTTGCGGACCTTGATCTTACTGGCGTTGCTGGTGATGTGCTGGTTGATGATATTGTAGGCAAAAGCAATCTCTTTCAAGGTCTCCGCTCCGGTGATGATGATCTTACCAGTCCTGAAGATGCTCACCGTCACTTTTTTCATATCCTCGGCCGGCTTGAATTTGATCTTGACCGCCGAGTATCGGTCCGGATCGAAACTCACGTCGAAGATGGACGAGTCGGCGAACCACTCGTAGGTCGCGTTGAGATTGATGTGGTAGTTGAGTGAGAAGTTGGTGTTTATCATCACGACCCGGTAGTTTGTGTGTGGAATGGTTTTCCCCAAGAACTCCTTGAAAATAAAGGACAGCTGCTTGATAATGATGCGACAATTCAACAAGTCCGAACACCCCGCCACCTGGATGCTCCCGTTCGGGAAGATCTTTATCGACTTGTTGCTGTACTGGTCCTGGTACGCGAGGATTATCGCGTTGTAGAACTTCGACGGCTTGATCTTCCACTCGAACCCGGCCGTGTCCGACGCCACGCCTTTCATCTTTATTTTCAGCGACCCAAGCTTCTCAAAACAGAATCGCAACTTGGGAATGTCCAGCAGCATCGCAAATTTTGAGACCATCGTGATGGTCGTGATCTTAATCCGCGACGGGCGGTGTTCTTCTGGCATATTGTTGCGAAAGTCGTCGACTGACAGGATGTAGTTGAACATCGTGTCAGCAACGGTGTCGCGCATCTTTATTTACTTACTCTCAGTACGCGTGGTGTTTTTATGTGACTTTAGGGACTGGGAGGTGTCAGTACGAAGGTTGACGATGGTACACATATTTTTTTTTCACAGCACCGGGAATATGATATCCCTCATAAATTTATCTAGCTCGGAATCGTCCGGTAACCAATCAACTATCCACGTTAACAGTTGCATATTTTTCGTTTATATACACGTGCAGAGAATACGATTACAATACCCATTGGATTTTTTTTTAAGTAGCCAATAGAATAGGAAGGAAATATGACGAGTCATTGGGGTCCGTCTATGTGGGAAAAAATCCACGCCACAGCAGACCAATACCCTGATCACCCAACACTTTCAGATAAAGAAACAATCTCCAACTACTTCAATACTCTCACTATACCGTGTGAGACGTGTCAGAACAACTATTCAAAAAAAATGTTGCAGAAACCTATTGAGTTCTGCATTGACTCAAGAAAAGACCTCCAGCAGTGGGCGGTTGACATCCACAATATTGTAAACCTAGATACTGGCAAAGATTATGTACCATTCGACAAAGCCATTCGTCATCGACAAGTAGTTGAAAAAACGATGAAGAATAAGAATATATTGATAATCACGGTAGTAGTAATTTTATTATATTACTTTATTTACAAATATTAATATCAACAAGTCTAATTGGGATTCACGACAATGTAAATCGACCGGTATGTGTGACACCATGGTCATTTATTCACTTTATGTGGGGTGTCGCGTTCACTCAATCATTAGGACTGTCAAAATCCACCGGACTTTTAATACACACCGTATACGAAATAATCAATAATCATAATGTGAAAAAAGGGAGCGAAAAACTAAATGTGCGAACTATCAACACGACCATAAATTCACTATTTGATACTTTTTTTTTTATGATTGGTCAGAACTTGACAGTGACAGTGCCGTCATCATTTTTTGTGGCTTTTATAAGTTGGGGACTATTCGAAATTATTAGTGGTGACCAGATTGGCTGATTGGCGCGCCAATTTGTCTACCATTTCATTATAGTGGTCACCGTTGTGTGCCTTCACCCACTCCCACGTAACGTTCCGGCCCTGAACTAGGTTGTACAGTTTGACCCAAAGGTTCTTGTTCCTGACGGGCTTCCCATCCGCCTTTCTCCAGTCCTTTTTAATCCAATTGTGCACCCATTTGGTGATGCCGTCCTTAACATATTTGCTATCCGTCACGATGATCACCGCTGGTCCATCCTCAATCTTCTCAAATGCACCAATAACAGCTGTGAGTTCCATAATGTTATTGGTGGTGTAATGGTCTGATCCGCATACCTTGAAACCGTCACCGTCATCCCGAGCTTCGATGGCCGCCCATCCACCTGGCCCGGGGTTTCCCAAACAGCTACCGTCAGTGTAAATGACGACAGACATTTTACTCAATATACCGATGTTCTTCTTAATACTTATTTAATTTGAGTGATGCAAATACACTAGTTCCAATAATAAGAGCAATAATGACGGAACTAGATATAGGAACCTGATTATGATGAACCATCATATGCATAAACTGGCCTTTTAATGATAACGAACCTGCACCAGAAGGTGGTTTAATTTCAGACTGTGATGCGAGTGGTGTAAAAATATAAGGTAAAATTAAATTTAAAGCAATTGCGACTAATACCGCGGTCCCAATAATTTTAAGAGTTTTTTTATTTTTATTATTCATTGTTTGTTGGTTGGTTTGATATAAATTAAGTAAATAAATTTGTTTATATCAAAAACTTAACACGCTCCCAAAAGGGTTCGAACCTCTGACTTACAGGTTAACAGCCTGTCACTCTACCAAACTGAGTTATAGGAGCAAAAAAAAATTGTTTTTTGTTTTTGTTTGCGAGAAAAAAATAGACGACACGGCGGCATCATTTAATTGGAGAACGCGAGACCGCCCATACCCGACTGGATGCGCAGCACGTTGTAGTTCACCGCGAACATATTGAGGGTGCTGTGAGCCTCCGGGGTGCCGGCCTTGGTCGTGATCGACACCTGGGCGTTGTCAATGCGCGAGAAGTTGCACGTGCCCGTCGGCTGGTGCTCCTCGGGCTTGAGGGCGAACGAGTACGAGTAGATGCCCGGGTACGGGTTACCGCTGTGGTGCTGGAACGGCTGGACCTGGTTGAAGTACTTGCCGTCCTGCTCCTTGAAGCGGTCCTGCCCGTTGAGGATGAGCTTGAAGCTGTCCACGACACCGACCGACGCCGACGGCCCCAGCACGCCGTCCTCCGTCCAGGTATTTGAGGAGACGTTTGAAGCGGAGATATTAAGGTTACCGGAAAGCAGCTGCGGCACACCCGAAGCTGTGCCCAGGCTGCTGAGAGTGATGTTGTTACTCACGCCGTACGGTGCGTTGAACGGATTGGACTCGAGAACGACGGCGTTGGACGCGGCGGCGTTGGAGGTGAAGTTCCACATACCCGCGTTGGCGCTGGACGCCTCCGACACGCACCACACCAGCTCCTTGACGGGGTGGTTGTAGGACAGACGGATCTGCTTGGACGTCGCAGTGGCGCCGACGGCCAGCGCGTCCGTGCCCGTGTGCTGCACCTGCTCGATGAGGTACTCGTGACCCTTCTGGGCGAAGCGGCGGCGCTCCTCGGTGTCCAGGTACACGTAGTTGCCCCAGACCTTGAAGCCGGTGGGGCTGATGTAGGCGGCGAAGTTGCTGGCCAGGTCGAAGTCCAGACGCACTTCGTGGTACTGGAGGGCAATCAGAGGCAGGTACAGGCCCGGGTTGCGGTTGAAGAAGAAGAGCAGAGGCAGGTAGACCTTGCCGCCGGCGGCGGCGGGGGTGGAGCAGGTCGTCATCTTGGCGTACTGGGAGCGCTTGCACTCATCCATCGACAGCTCCGAGTACAGACGCCACCACTTCTGGTACTGCTTGTCAATGCGCTGGCCACCGATGGACAGCTCAATGTCCTTGATAGCGCGCTCGGCCGCCCAGCAGCCGCTGATCACGGTGATGTCACCGGCCCGGGATGACGGTTTCGCCACGGTCAGCATCTCGATGTACATATCGCCGATCAGATCACCGTTGCGGGCGATGGTCACCGACACGCGGCCGTCATTGCCGGCGGTCCCGTTCAGGGTCTGCTCGATGTTCTCCATCGCGAAGTTGGTGTGGCGTTTGTACACCGCCTGGAAGAAGGTCACCTTGGGGTTGCCCGTCAGGTAGACGTCCTGGGCACCGTAAGCTACAAGTTGCATAAGACCACCAGCCATTTTGTAAGATTTGTGTTTATTTGTACTATAGTCCAAACATTTTTATTTCGGGTGACCCTTCGCGCGCACGCACACGCACACGCGCGGCAAATATACTTTTTATTTTTCACCCCCGTAAATCAAACACACAATGTCATCTGTCAACCACCGTGCCACCAAAAAGCGCCAGCCCGAACCCGAGTTCGAGCCCGAGGACGTCCTACTGAGCGACGATGACCTGGATGACGAGGACGAGGAGGATATGGATTTTATCGATCCGAGTATGCTTCTCCAGTCCCTCCTGAGTACCGAGGATGGGAGTGACACAATCTGCACCGCCCTGGTGAAAATCCATTCCCAGCTGGAGATCCACAACAAGATTATGGTCAAACTTCTGACTCACCTAACTGTAAAAAAAAAAGAGTCTTAGAAAAATCTAGCGTTAAGATAGCAACAAGAAAGAGACAATGACGACGATGGAACAATACTCCGCCGATTCTCGTCTCGAACTACTCAAGGAACAGGTTAATGAACTCACCGAAGAACAACTGCTGGACAACATTGTCGAGTGGGAAGAACGGTGGTGTCTGAATATGAAAGGTGATCGAAACATACCACTGACACTCGGATTTCGACAATTCTTCACTGAAGATCAGATGTCACAGGACGGACTTCCTACCCACATTGATCTTGAGACTGTGTTCGAACAGCATCGCCGGAAGCAGACGGGGTGGAGCGGGCTGTACCACCGTGCGGAAACGCTGGAGATTTCGGACAAGGTGACATTCGACGTCAACAAGGTCGAACTGAAAATTTCTGATCGAATTAACCGGTTGATCGATATGTCCGACGATGCATTCGAGACAGTGTTTAGGTATGCGAGACAGTACGACCGCATCAACAACCCGACGGCTGTCCTCGCTGGGAGTGACAACCTTCATTCGTTGTTCATTGGATCGACCATCAAGCTGGATGAGATTAGTTCGTATCAGCAGTTGCTCCTGTCGATGCTCAATGAGACCTACATCAAAAACCTCCGGCGCTACAAGGGCCAATGCTGCAAACAGATCGTGGCACCAGAAGGTTACAATTCTAAAGCCTGGAAACCGGTGATGCCGGTCGCGGATTTCGTGTACAGTGTTGCTCAAAAGGAGACGCGGTTCTCGGTGTGGAGCAACCTGACTGCCAAAGGCAACTCGGCGAGAGACTGCATCAAGCACCTTTCGGAGTGCAAGGATATGCAGTTTCCAGAGATTGTGAAGGATCGGCACTACTGGTCGTTCACGAATGGGGTTTTTGCGAGCAAGATTCTGGTGACCGGGACCGAGCGGGAGTACAAGTGTGAGTTTTACCCGTACAAGAGCGACGAGTTTAGACGCCTCGATCCACTCATCGTGTCGTCCAAATATTTCGACAAGGAGTTTGAGGATTTCAGTCACAAGAAGGACTGGTGGGACATCCCGACCCCACAATTTCAGAAGATCCTCGACTACCAAGGCTTCTCCGAAGACGTTTCCAGGTGGATGTACGTGATGGGTGGTAGGCTGTGTTTTGACGTGGGCGAGTTGGACAGTTGGCAGATCATTCCCTTTCTCAAGGGCATTGCCCGGTCCGGGAAATCAACCGTCATCACAAAAGTGTTCAAGAAGTTTTACGAGCCCGAGGATGTCCGAACCCTGTCCAACAACATCGAGCGCAAGTTCGGTCTGGGAAGCATCTACGACGGATTTATGTTCATCGCACCGGAGGTCAAAGGCGACCTGTGCTTGGAACAGGCTGAGTTCCAGTCCCTTGTCAGCGGGGAGGACCTCTCACTGGCAATCAAGCACGAGAAAGCCAAGTCGTTGGAGTGGAAGACCCCGGGTGTGCTGGGTGGCAATGAGGTCCCCAACTGGAAGGACAACTCGGGGAGTGTCCTTCGGCGGATGTTGCCGTGGAACTTCGGCAAGCAGGTGAAGGACGCCGATCCGCATCTCGATGAAAAGTTGGACGCTGAGCTACCCGTCATCCTTCTCAAATGCATCCGGGCGTACCTCGAGTACTCGTACAAGTACAGCAAGAAGGACATCTGGAACGTGGTCCCCAAATATTTCAAGACGATCCAGACCCAAGTGGCGATGGTGACCAACAGCCTGCAGAACTTCCTGGCGTCCGAGAAGATCAAGATCGGCAAGGATCTGTTTGTCCCACAAAAGGTCTTTGTCAGGATTCTGCAGCAGCACTGCACCGAAAACAATTTGGGCAAGCCGCGGTTCAATCAGGATTTTTACGCCGGTCCGTTCAGCTCGCACGATTTGGAGGTAGTGACCGAATCGCGGACCTACAACGGCGAGGCTCAGCCCATGCAGCCTTTCATTCGCGGCGTCGACGTGGTCATCGATGATGCGTTCCCGATGATCTCGCGGGACATTTAAAAAAAAAATGTTTGAGTTGTAAGTACATAGGAAGGAAATGAAGATCGATACAGTACAGAAAGCTTTTGTTATCAACGCACTTTTAGCTGCGGCGGTGAGTTCGTTGATTATAGAAACCCGACTCCAGTGGCGGGACCCTGGACCCAAGTACGCCAAGACGTTTGTATTGACATTCGGGGTGAACCTGATGATGTTTTGCGTGTTCGCGGTAGTGATAGGCAACAACAGCCTGGCAAAATCAATGTTTAGCTAAAAAAAAATTGTTTTATAATAACTAGAAAAAAGAAAGAGATCGATAGAAGATGCCACCACCACTCACTTATGCACAACTATTGGCGAACTCGAACAATAATAATAATAATGAAAACGATACCAATTGGATTAATAACTTAAATTTGCAGGAGTTGAATAATACGCGGTCCAATCAACAGAAATCCCGAAACCGTATGAAGGAACTGATCAATACCGGTGGCGGGCTCACCCAATCCCGTCTGCGTAAAAAACAGGCGTTCTCGCCGCTCAAGGTGAATATGTACAATGCGACTTCCACCAGCAGCAAAAAGATGACCGGGCCGGCACTGTACGACCTCGCCAAAAGCTTCACGGACTTCGGCAGTCACATTGCTGACGGTGGTCGGTACAAGATGAAGGTCGTTAAACTCAGAGGCATCCACCGGAATTTTGAAACTGCGTTTGAGGTGTCGAACGAGTACGGTTTCATCGAAACGGTCAAGACGAAAAATATCTCCGGGATCGACTTTGTCGTCAATGTCACCGACCGGTCGGGGACCGTTACCAAAACGACCAACGCGACCCTGTTCAGAACAGGTAAGGTCCGGATGTCCGGTGGATACGTGAATGGGTCAACGACGGACGTCAATATCGACGGTCAGCCCGAAGAGACGCGTAAAGTTTTGCAGCGACTGATTGGTGTTGGTGCGCGGATCACCAGTCCGATGAAGTTCAACAACATTACTGGCGTATTCAAGTTCAAATATGGAGTGCAACTTGTGCAAGGTCGTGATTTTTTGGTTATCCCGGCCCGGCTTGGTCCAAATTACAAGGTGCGAACCGTGTACGAACCAGAACTTCACGACGTTTTGAATCTAACCGTCACCAAACCCGAACCCAAATTCACCCTTCTGGTGTTTACTAAACTCAAACAGGTCGGGGAGGTAATGGGTCTGAAATCAGCATCACAAGTACGTAAAGCGTTTGAGACGGCTAAACATATTTTCAGTACAATTGTCCCGATCAGCCCAGCGGCAGTCGCCAAGTCTCTTAATATAACGAACACCACTGAACACCGGACCCGGGTGACCAACCGTCTCAACAATATGCCCGCACCCGAACTGGTGAAGGGTCGCGGAACCACGTGCCCCAAACCCCGCCGTCCAGACCCGCTCAGTTTTCAGGGAAAGTGTCCCCAAGGCGACACGCACTACGTGAAGCCGAACCCTCAAGGTCAGCCGTGCTGTTACAAGAAGCCCAAGACCACCAACTTTTCCAAAAAGAAGGTCGCCGAGGCGTATAAAAAGGCGAACGTCCGAGTTCCCCAAGGCGTCCGGAACTTCTTCGGTGTCCCTCCTCCAGCTGCGAACGCAGCCAAGAAGAACAACATTGCGGTGACCCGGTTGACCAAGAACACCATCCAGACACACGTCGACCCGAAAGTCGGCTTCAAGATCGGGACCCGTCAGTGCACCCGCTATTCCAAAGAGGCTCTTATCGACATCGCGAAGCGGTTGGCTATCCCCGGCGTAACCTCCGGCGTGTCCAAAATCAACCTGTGTGAAATGATCAAAGCCCGAACAATCAACATCGGCGCGAACCGGACCAACAACCACAACCGAACCATCACGGCGGTCCAGTTCACCAACACCAACGGAACGGTGATGCCCGTAACCGGCAACACCGTCAACAAAGTCAAAGTCGGTCGGCGGTTCTGCAAGACCTATTTAAAGAAGGACCTCCTGCGGTTCGCGTTGAAGTTGCGGATTCAAGGTGTCAGCGACGCACTCAAGAAGGATGAAATCTGCGCCAAGATCTACCAGCACGCCGAGACGGTTCGCGCCCGAAAGAGGGTGAATCATAACCAAAAAGTCGCCAACGAGGCCGACGTGGTCGAACAGCGACGGGTAAATGCCATGGCTCGACGGGTGGCAGGAGAACAGGCAGAGAAGAACAAGGCGGTGGCGAACCGCGAGCGGAACGAAGAAGCAAAAACCAATGCCGAATGGACCCGGCTGGGGCTTAACGCCAACAACCTGGGGGTCTATTTCAAGAACTTCAACGGCAACTTTAATGGTAATGACGTTCGCTCGCTGGTTAACCAGACCTATACCGGTCTACGCAACCTCCCGACGAGCAGTCGGTCAGAGTTGCCACGGCTGTCGGACATTCAGAAACTCAAGAAACAGCTCGCCAAAGCACTGTCCAACAAGAAAATAAACAATTTTGCCAAAGAACTTGAAGCTGGGATGCGGGACGAAGCGGTTCGCCCGGTGGTGGCGCCACCGCCGGCGAACCGCTTCGTTCGTCGCAACAATGTGAATGTGGAGGAGATCTAGAGCTAGAGCAAAAATATATTAAAATTTGGGTGTTTTTTGATAAACACTTTATACTGTTCGGAATGGAGGGTGTCGGTGTAGTCACTGAGGATCCGGTGTCGGTCACTAGACGTGTACCAGTTGTCCCATTGGGCTTTACTTTTCCAATCGGACATCGAGTGAATTTCACCGTTTGTCGTGTTTGAACACCAGAAACTGTCCGACCGGATGAATCCGGGTTGGGTGGCCACAGTCTCGGTGAGCCGATTGATGAGCCGCGGGAAACTGGAACAGTCTGCGCGGATAGGGATTTTCCGACACACGACGCGAATCATCGTTTTTTTTTATAAATTTTTAACCATTCATAACTTTATACGACCGTATTCTTTTTAATAAAAAACAATTTCTCGTAGAAGGTGTGGACGGGATGGTACACCAACACATAACCCATAAATTGTCCACAGCACCTACAATTGATTTCCCGCGCGGCGCCACACTTGCCGGGTAAAGGGACTGGGTCGAGGTCCAACATAATGAACTTGTTTTCCAAGTTCGGATACAGCTCGATCAACGCGACCTGGTCAGCGGTGTTCACAACAATGTTGTTGAACGAAATATCCAAAAAAACCAAGTATGATCCGCGCTCGCTTTCACATTCGATGGCGGTGCACTTTGAACCGGATCCGAATTCGACATTATTATTGTGGACGTGTTTACAACATCGACAATAGTAATATTTAGTGAGGTCTGTGTCATCATGCTCGTTGTCAATGAACAGTCTGCCCATCTCTATTCTCTTCTTTTACGTGAAATAAAAAATACTCAAATTTGAAGTATCTTATTATACTCAGTTTGCCAATTTTTTATGCGTTGTCTAACATTTGAATTAGGACCTCTAATATTTACGGCTCTCCTACCTTGAGCATTTACAGTAGGTAGATAAGCGGGCCAAATTTTTCGCAGACAGTTTTCCGTGTTTACTCAAGGCATTAACAATTGACGGATGATTAAGTTTTGGCGAAGCCGCCGCCAGGGATTTTCGGCGCGCCAACGCCCGCAGCGTCGGTGACCGCGCCGGTGACCGCGCCGATTTTGGTTTTGGTTTTGGTTTTGGTTTTGGT
>Ga0075441_10000979_pt1 | contig 14062 bp, 7 predicted proteins | sample CoawatmetaG00DNA_FD_71582 | JGI IMG/M metagenome (GOLD analysis project Ga0075441, IMG submission 71582) | Marine microbial communities from the West Antarctic Peninsula - Coastal water metaG002-DNA | ecosystem: Environmental > Aquatic > Marine > Coastal | place: Atlantic Ocean: West Antarctic...
GTGCTGGCGGTATATTAAATGCCTCTGGAGCCAACGGAACAGGGGCCGACGGTTTTGGTCGAGGCGGGGGTTCTGGCGGCGGCGGTTGTCAGATTAGCACGTTTGGTCGCAGTGGCGGCGGTGGCGGGGGTCGTATTTTGCCCGGATCTGGCGGTGCTGGGCTGGGATCTGGCGGTGCTGGTGGCTCCGCAGGTAATGTAGGCGGCAGCGGTAGCGGAAATGCAAACGGCGGCGGTGGCGGCTGGGGAGCAAATGGCGGAGCGGCAGCACAGCCACAGATAGGCGTGGGTCTTGGTGGCAAGGGCATTAAATCCAACAGCAATAGTTTTACACTGACGAACAACGGTACTATTTACGGCGCACAATCGTGAGGGTGTTATGCCACTAGCAAAGTTAAAGTTTAAACCCGGAATTAACAAAGAAACCACTCCGTTCTCTGAAGAAAACGGTTGGGTAAATTGTGATAAGATACGGTTTCGTTTTGGGTATCCTGAAAAGCTTAACGGCTGGGAAAAGAACTCTAACAAAGCCTTTTTAGGTTTATGTCGTGGGATGCACGAGTTTGTAGCGTTAAATGGTGAGAAGTTTCTGGGCCTTGGAACCGAGTTAAAGTTTTATATCAAGCAAGGAACGGGCTTCAAAGACGTTACTCCTCTCAGGCAAACAACTTCTGCGGGAGATGTTACTTTTTCTGCAAGCAACGGTTCCGCTGTAATTACAGTGACGGATACAAATCATGGTTGTGTGGCTAATGACTTTGTTACTTTTTCTGGAGCAGCCACACTGGGTGGCACCATAACAGCTAATGTTTTGAATCAAGAGTATCAGATTACAGATGTTGTGGATGGAAACACTTACAAGATATCGGCAAGGACCCTCACTACGATTGAAAGCATTACCGTATCGGGAGGGTTAGATGCTACCGCTGTTGCTGCTAACGGTAGCGACACGGGCAATGGTGGGAGTAGCGTTGTTGGGACATACCAAATTGGCACTGCATTAAACGATGCTGTGTTTGGCACGGGTTGGGGTGCAGGAGTTTGGGGCGGAACAACAACAGGGGCGCTTACCACAACATTGAATGAGGGCGGCACCCTTTCTAACAGTGATACTACTATTACGGTGGCTAGTTCCACGGGCATTGTTGCTACCGATATTATCATGATAGGCACGGAACTTATTCTGGTGGGTGGTATAAGCTCTAACGACTTGACGGGTTGTACTAGGGGTCACAAGGGCACTACTGCTACAACACATACGGACGGGTCTGCAGTACGGCTTGCTTCGGGTAACGCTTCTACTGCGGATAACTTTTCAGGGTGGGGTTTGGCCTTAATCTCGGGAACCATTACTTCATCTGCAAACCTGCGCATTTGGTCACAAGACAACTTTGGTGAAGACTTGCTGTTGAACGAAAGAAACGGCAGGATTTATTATTGGGACAGAACTAACGGCACAAGTACAAGGGCCAAGTTTCTAACCGATAGTGCCTTGGGCCTTGGCACACGGACATCGGTTCCTACTATAGCCACACAGGTTCTTCTGTCTGACCGAGACAGGCATGTTATTGCGTTTGGCGCGGACGGTCTTGGCGCTACATCGGCAGCAACGGATGGCAGTGGGGTTCAAGACCCGTTGCTAATACGGTTTAGCAGCCAAGAAAACCCTGTTGATTGGTATCCTACCTCCACCAATACGGCGGGTGATTTGCGTATAAGCTCTGGCTCCAAGATTATTCAAGCTGTAGAAACACGGCAACAGATATTGGTGTTTACAGATGTTTCTATCCACGCAATGCAGTTTCTTGGACCGCCATTTACGTTTGGTATAAACCTAATTTCTGAAAACATTACCATCGCTAGTCCGAAGGCTGCGGTTGCGGTGGACGATGCGGTGTTTTGGATGGGTGCGGCAGAGTTCTATGCGTTTACGGGTGCGGTTCAAAGAATACCCTGCACTGTTAGGGACTATGTGTTTGATGACATTAACGAGTCTCAGTTTGATAAGATTGTTGCAGGAGCTAACGTGTCCTTTTCGGAGGTGTGGTGGTTTTATCCTTCTGCAGCCTCAAGCGAGAACGACAGGTATGTGGTTTACAACTACCTTGAGAAGCTTTGGTTTATCGGAAACCTAGCTAGAACGGCATGGTTGGATCGGGGGATTTCTTCGCTGCCTTTAGCTGCGGGGACTACAAACTTCTTGTTTAATCAAGAGGTGGGCGCACAGGATGACGGCTCTGCTATGACCTCGTTTATTGAGTCGGGGGACATGTCTATTACAGAAGGCAATCAGTTCTCTTTTATCAGCAGGGTAATACCGGACATTAACTTTAGGGAAACTGTAAACACTTCCTCTATGGATTTCATTATGGAGACTAAGAACTTTCCGGGCCAAACGGACCAGAACAGTTCCACCAATACAATATCAAAGACATCTAGTACGCCTGTGGATCAGTACACTAACCAATACTTTACACGATTAAGAGGGCGGAGCTTTACGCTCAAGCTACAATCTACAGATGCAAACGTCCTCTGGAGATTGGGTGTGCCGCGTGTAGATATTAGACCAGATGGGAAACGATAATGGCTACCAGCACTCCTGCACCATTCTTTCCGTTACCGCCTCAAGAATACAAGCAAGAGTATTTGAACGAGGTGGTTCGATCTTTCTCTGTGTTTTTGAATCAATTCAACAACACTCAACAAGTTGCAGACGATGACACGACTGCACTAAGCTGGTTTATGGGCTGATGGCTAACGCATATGTAAACGCAAAGGTTGATCTAACAACAACCAACGTGACCACACTTTATACGTGTGGACCCTTTGCTACCGCAATTATAAAGTCTATCCTTGTATCAGATGACAGCAACAACGCGGACACTCTGACGTTAACGTTGACCAACGGCACAAGCATTTTTAGTTTGTATAAGGACAAGGCGGTTGGAGCTAAGGGCACGGTTGAGTTATTGACGGCTCCTCTGGTGGTTCAAGCGGATGAAGTTTTAAAGGTTACGGCTGCAACAGCTAACAGGTTGCATGTTGTAGCTAGTATTTTGGAGATTTCCTGATAATGTGCAGGCAATTCATAGCGGTGGTTTGGTATGGGCATTAACTTTGGCGGTATTATAGGCGGCATTGCTGGGGCGTTGATCCCCGGAGCGGCTGGAGCGGGGTTCTTGGCTCCTGCTATTGGTGCAGGGTTAGGCACGTTGGCTGGTGGCGGAAGCTCTAAGAACGCTATTAAGTACGCGCTTTTGGCTGGCGGTGCTAACACAGCCTTTGGTATTGGTGATGCTCTTAAAGGCACACAAATGGGCGGAGCTTTAAGTAATCAAATGGGTAAGGCTGGCTTTGGCCCGGGAAGTCCTATGAAAACCATAGCTGGAGGCAATGACAAGAAGGGTATTTTATCAAACCCGTTTGTTCAAGCTTTTGGATTGTCGGCGTTGGCCGGGAAACCAAAGCAGCCTACTACTTACACAGGCACGGGAAGTTCTGGGGGATTCGATGGATCAAGCATTGATAGGTCTAAGTTTTTAGACAACCTCTACGCAAGTCGGTTCGATGGTACGAGGTTTAACACTGCCGGAGAACGAGATGAGTACGACAGGAATATGGAAGATGGTGTAGGTATTGATCCTACACTATACGCAAGAGGTGGCTTAATCGAAGGCCCCGGAACAGGGACCAGTGATGATATCCCTGCAATGATCTATCAGGACGGCAACCCTGTTCAGGAAGCTATGCTTTCAAATGGGGAAGTTGTTTTGTCTCTAAAGGACTTGAGCAATATAGGTGGCGGAGACGCTGAGATGGCAGGCAAAATGATCGGGGATGCTCCCAATGGCACCCGAGGAGCCGTAGCCGCCAAGCTATTTAGGAACATGCAGGAATTTAAAAATGGTTGAAACTGTAACACAGATTAGCAGGACCGAGATTCCTGACTACCTTCGCAAGTATCAAGAAGAAATACTTACACGAGCGCAAGGGTTAGGCAAAGATGCTGGGTTTGTTCTGCCAGAGTATAATGTTGCGGGTCGAAGTCCTATGCAGCAACAAGCCTCGAACCTTACATCGGCTGGGTTGGGGTCGTATGCTCCCATGTTACAGGCAGGAGCTAACACATTGGGCGCTGGCATCGGCACCATGTACGGGGGTGCAGGCGCTCTTGGTCAAACTAACCAAGCAATCAGCGGTATTCAGGGCGCTGTCGGTCAGGGGTACTCGGACCTTGCAGGAACGGGCGCACAGTTTGACCCGAGTGGCATTCAACAGTTCATGAACCCGTATGAGGATCAGGCTGTTCAGCAAGCCATGACGGACATTCGCCGTCAGGGTGAGCAGCAACGTGCTGGTATTGACGCTCAGGCTACTGGTGCTGGAGCAATGGGCGGGTCTCGTCAGGCCGTCCGTCAGGGTCAGTTGGATGAAAGTATTCTAAACCAGCAAGGTCGCACTGCGGCTGGCATGCGTCAGGCTGGTTATCAAGGTGCCGCGCAACGTGCGCAATCAGCATACGAGCAATCAATGGGCCGTCAACAACGGGCCGCATTGTCGGGTGCGCAAATGGGTATTCAAGGTGGTCAGGCTTCAGGGCAGTTGGGTGTTGGCATGGCTGGTCAATACGGTTCGTTGGGCCGTGGTATTGGGTCCTTGGGCATGCAGCAAGCGCAGCTTGGCGAGGCAACTCAGGGTCTTGGATTTAAAGACATCAACATGCTTAGTACGATGGGCGGACAAGAGCAGACACAACAGCAGGCTATGCTGGATGCTACCCGCCAGAACCAATACCAGAATGTTATGTCTCCGTATCAGCAACTTGGGTTCTACTCGGACATTTATCAGGGCATGCCCACGGCGCAGCAGACATTCCAGCAGCAACAGCAACCAAGCCCGAGTGCGATCTCTCAGATCGGTGGCCTTGGCTTAGGTCTGTATGGTCTACAACAATCAGGCATGTTTGGAGGTAATTAATGAATGTATTAAACAGAGGTATGTTCAAGAACCGTGATTCTCGAAACAGGCTGGCACAGATGGGTGGTATTCTTAGCTCGTCACCGGAGCTACAGGAAACAGCCATGACGTTTTCGAACGGCGGCGGTGCTGATTTACCGGACTACATTATAAATGTTCCGGGTCTTACGGCTGAAGGTGAGTATCTGAGGATTAGTTCCGCCACTCTTGAGAAACTAAATAACTCTGTGCCCGAGGTTATGGCTAACGCTCGTATGGTTTCCCCTGTTGATATGGTTATTTCTGAGGGCTTTAGTAGTCTTGTAGCTTACGCACGACCCGGAGATGCGGTGGTTGGAACTCGGGTTAATAGACTTCGGGAGCAACGCGCAACAAATCTTGCTGCAGCCCCTGACTTAGCTCCTGTTCCTATTCCTCCAGACACCGCTGAAATCAGTTCTCCCACAGCGTCTACACAAGATAACCTCGCGTCTATAAACGGGGTGGATATTGAGACTGTCCGAAGGATTAGAGACTCTGATGCAAAAAGATCGGAGGCTGCGCTTCTTGAAAGCCTAGCGCCTAACAATGCACAGGGACAACCCGGAGGTATTCTTGGTGCAAAGTATCCTGAAGGCAGGGGGTCTTATTCCACGAGTATTGCGGAGGCTCTTTTAAACAGCGATCCTTTCAGCGGTGAGTTGTCTCCGTCACAGACAGCCCGTAATCAAGAAACTCTTAGGAACACGTTAAGACGGGAAGAGATTGCGCAGCAACCAATGTTTGAGGCTTCTAAAGGCAAGTTCTTTAAGGACGGAACAACTTCTCTATCTGCGGAAGAAACGGCGCGGTTAAGAGATTTAAACATACGTCTGTCTGATGAAGACAGGGCAATGGCGGCTGACTTTCCGCAGCCAAGGAAACCATTTCCCCCCTATACAGAGAAGGCTTTGTTGCCTGAAAGTAATGGGACGGCTGTTCCAACAGAGCCAATGTTTGAGGTTTCTGAAGGCAAGTTCTTTAAGGACGGAACAACTTCTCAATCTGCGGAAGAAACGGCGCGGTTAAGAGATTTAAACAGGCGTCTGTCTGATGAAGACAGGGCAATGGCGGCTGACTTTCCGCAGCCAAGGGACCCATTTCCCCCCTATACAGAGTTGGGACCTACGCTAGAGTCGGGCATAGCGAAGGCTGTTCCAACAGAGGGACCTTTTGTGCGACCTCGAACACCTTTGTATTCCGAAGAATCTCCAGAAGAAAAAAGAAGAAGAGAGTTAGAGAATGGTTATAGCGATGCGGAGTTGGCGGCTTCAAAGCGGCCCCCGACAAATGATGGATATCCTATAAGTCCCGTTAAAATATATAGCGATGCGGCTTCAAAGCGGCCCCCGACAAATGATGGATATCCTATAAGTCCCGTTGAAATACGTCAAAGGTTACGTCAAATGCGGGATGGAACGACGGATGCAGATGAGATATTTAAATCTCCTGCCGAAGAGTTGCAATCTGTTACTGAAACGGTTGAAGATAACACGGGCTTTGTTCCGGTAACGTTGAACCCCGGAACTATGTCTATGTCTGTGTTTGATTTTAATCCCACGACAGGAGAGCTTCGCCCACGAGGAGGTAATGCAGAGCTTATGCTCAGTGGTAGTTCTCGGGCCGAGGCTAACGTGCAGAAAATGGTTCTGGATCAGTACACTTTAGACACAAAGATAAAGCCAATAGTAGTGGCAGAAGACAAAGCGGCTCAGGCACAAAAAGTTTTTGACGCGGCGGGGACAGGGGAAAATTTAACCGTTGCAGCAGACGCAGCCGCAGAACTTCTAACGGCTGAAGCTGCCGCTGAAGCAGTGGTCACTCCATCTGCTGCGGATCAAGTGCTCAGTAGAACAACACCCTTTAAAGATGTTCCCTACGCCTTGGATGCAGTTGAAGAAGCACAACTTATTCGCAGGGAAACAGAAGGTGTTTCTAAATCAGAAGAGCTTTCTGCAGAAATATCTGAAAGTATTTTAAACCAGCAACGGAAAGAACAAGATTTGGAAGGAGCCACGCTTGGCTTGGGCTTTGTTCCTCCTGTACCAGACGCGACTGCATCAGAGAACGTGTTGGCCGCTATTGAAGCGCAACCGGAACCAGACTCAGACGCAGATGAGATTTTTAAAGAGGGTGTTTCATCTTCCGTTACAACTGAAATTAAACGGGCGGCTGTAGATGCAGGCATGGGCAACAACTTTGGTGGTGACGGCAGCATTAAGTCCTTAACCGAGGATTATACAAAGCTGCTCAAGAGCCTGCTTGGAGAGTCGGACGAGGACAAGGCTGCGCGTAAGGGCGAGTTGTTCATGCTCATGGGTGCGGCGTTGATGTCGGGCAAGTCTTCGAATGCCCTGACCAATATCGGTGGTGCCTTGCAGATCGGTGCTAAGGCCGCGATCCAAGACCGCGCCACCCGCAAGAAGCGTGAAGATACCATCGGTCTCAAAGGCTTTGAGATGGCTGCAGACCGCATCACGAAACGTGAAGCTACAGCAGCTACAATAGCCTCTGAAAAAAGGGCCTTTAAAAGAGACAAACTTCTGCTTGTAGAAAGATTAAAGAACGCAAAAGATTTAGCAGAATTTACTTCGGTACTTGGCAATACCTATATAAAGTCAGGGCCATATAAATCTTTACTGTCTGAGTACAAACAAGCTAGAAAAACGTTTGATGATTCTGCGTCTAATATAAGCAACGAAGATAGGGATCTTGGGTTTGCTAATTATTTTACAAACCTTATGCTTGAGTCTGATTATGATCCCTTGGACATACAGACGTTTAATCTTTACCAAGGTCGGAGTTCCCTGCCAACAGCAAGCGGCGGCGGTGGTCAATCATTAGATGACATAGAGTGAAGGAATCAACATGGCTTCTTTTAGAGAATTAGAGTCCGCAGCTATTGCCGCGTTTAACGCAGGGGATAGAGAACGTGCGCTCAATTTAAAAGAAGACGCGCTTCAGGCCAAACAGTTTGAAGATTTAGAGTCACAAGCTCTCTCCGCTTTTAATTCAGGCGATAGAGACTTGGCCCTAGAGCTAAAGGACCAAGCTCTTTCTATTCAGAAGGGCATGACCGAATCTGCCTTCACCGGAATAGGTCGTGGCATCAAGGCCGCTCCTGTAACAATGGCCCAAGGGTTGTTGGAGATCGGGGCCGCTGGCATAGATGCATCCATAGGTTCTGACTACTCTCGTGGTGTGACCGAATCCTTTGAGGAGTTTAAGAAAAATAACGACCTCAATCCTAACACCGCTGTGGGAGAAATCACCGAGGAGATCGTGGCCTTTGGCTTGGGGTTTATTCCTATTGCTGGCTGGCTTGGTCGTGCTGGTTCCGTTGCTAAGGCGGGTCGAATTGCCCGACCATCGAAGAGCAGGTTTCTAAAGTCGGCAGAGTCGTTTGGTGATAGCGCAGCGGGTCGTGCTATGCTTAAAAACAGGAAGAGGTTGGCTGGAACAACGGCACTGGCTGCGGTTGGATATGAAACTCTAATAACGCCCGATGGTCGCGCTACATTGTCGGACTCCTTTGATGTGTTTCCCGATTTCTTAAAGACCGAAGAGGACATTAATCTGTCAGGAAGCGCAGAGGGTGGGCGCAAGCTTCGCAACAAACTTCGCAGCGGTGTAGAAGCAGGGGTCTTTAGCCTTGGCTTTGACATGGCGCTGCCCGTGGTGGGCGGTGTGGCAAGAGGCATTGGTGCAACTCCCGTTTTGGGTGACGGCATCTCGGCCCTTGCTCGTGGTACAAACAACGCCTTCGGCTTGGCGTTTAACTACCTTGGTAACACGGTGGTGGGAGAGAAGATTGGCAGGGGGTACAACAAGTACCTTACGGCTTCCGGTGGCGTTGATGCCAAGCTCTTTGAGGGGCAGGAAGACACGATAGCCATGAACCAGACTGCTAAATCCTTAGCCGTCTCTTACTTTTCAAGCTTTGATAAAGAGCTTTCTAAGTTTATTGGCACAACTGTTAGGCCCGGAAAAAAGAAAAACCTAATAAAAGCCGCAAAGAAAAACCTAGAAGATTATTTAGACACAGGGGATACTGCCTTTTTAAGAATAGGTGACGAAGGTAGTGCGCCTCTTAGCGCAGAGGCTATAAAATCTGCGAAACGTATGCTTGACTTAAACGTAGAGCATCAAGACAGAATACTCGTAGAGGTTGAGTCAGAAATAGACCGCCTGTCTGAGATGGTCTCATCGGATGTTCCAGTAGGAGACATGCCCACTGGGATGTCTTTACAAAAGCTGCGGCTAGAGAAAGTTCGTGACACTATTAGGGAAAACCTAACTGCAAACGAACAGATGCAAAAGGCGTATCTTCGGCGCAGGTTTGACGTTCACGAGAACCCGTTGTCTTTTTACAAGAACGGGATAGACGAGAGCGGGGAGGACTTTGCTCAAGGGTTGAACGACATTGAGCATTTTATTCGGCAAGCTCCAGAAGAGTTTGGTACTACCGCTGATCCTGCGGCGGTGAGTTCTACGGCTCGTAATGTGTTGTATGAAATCTTGGGGTTGAGCGGCGTTAAAGAAGGCATGTCTGTAAACGATGCCATGAAACAAAAAGTTCTGGCGTTAAAGACGGCTCGTAACAACTACGTCTTGCCCGGATCATCGAAGGTTGATCTGGCTAGTGATATGTTTATCGAACGCAAAGCTTTAATTGACACATCTCCCTCGCTCCAAAAACTTATGGGCATGCGAAACGATGTGAAAGAAAGCTACATCAACACCATAGATGACCTGTCCAGAACCGTGGGCGGTCTCAAGTTCTATCGTGACTCCGCAAAGAATGTTGCGGACGGTGGCCTGACTATGGCTGAAGACGCAGGTATGTCGGCTCTTGCAAATGGCGGTCGCCCAACATTCATTCGGTTAAACATGAACCCCGAAGATTATGCTCAGGCAGAACTAACTCCTGTAGGGTCTATGGCTAGGACAACCAAGGACCGCGCACAAACGTTGACTGATCTGGGGTACGTGAGCCTTGGTCAGCAAAACCCTAATCAAGTGTTTCAGGGAAACTTCGGAGACTTGTCAGGGGTCTATGCTGCTCCGGAAGTCTACAGTGCAATTACAACTCCGGGCCGTCTGGGTCAGACTGTGTTGAATGAAGCGGCTGCTCTTGCGGTTCAGGCCAAGGGGCTGTCTCAGAAGATGGCTATCATTCCAAACCCGTTGTCGCAGGTCCGAAACATCTTGGGTAACATCCAGATGATTGGTGCGCAGGGGCTGCTTGGCAGAGACTTGGACTTCTTTGATACGTTTGCCATGCATGCCGCCAACATGAGTAACTTGGATGACGAGGGCATGAAGAGCATGACCCAACTCATGGGTGAGATGGGGCTTCGGGATTCCAGCTTGATTGCCAAGACCCTCAAGGATTTGCAGGAAGTAGGCAAAGACCTGACTGTCGCAGGGAAAGTAAGCAGGGGCGCAGAGAAACTAACGAACCTTGTTGGTAACGTTGGCGGAGTCGTGCCTCTCATGCAGGCGTTCGAGAAAGTATACGCTGAGTCCGACTCGTTCTTTAAAGTCATGGGGGTCTTGGGTGAGCGGTCCCGCTACGGTACAGCGATTGGCAAAGCAGTAGACATCAACAACGTACCAGAGGCCGTGAAGCAATCCTTTTTGGATGCGGGTCTTGTGTCTCGGCTCTCGGCTGGCCCCGATAGCAAGATGACCTTCTTGGATATGATGTCTGCTCAAGCGGTCAAAGAAACTATGCCTATGTATAACCGGATCGGGAACCTCGTTCGGAACCTTGACCGCATTCCTATCTTGGGTAACTTCACCTCTTTTGCCGCAGAGAACATCCGCAACTCTGCCAACACCTTGTCTCGTGGGATGAAAGAACTAGGCTACAAGGTTGATCTTGACTCGGCTGCAGGGCAGACGCTTTTGGCTGACATAGGAGAAGAGGGTATCAGGAACCTTGAGCGGTCCATCAGGGGCATCGGTTCTCAACGCCTGACATCCTATCTGGCTGTATCAACGGCCCTTCCTTATGCGGCAACCAGAGCGTCTATGATTGCAACAGGAACCACGCAAGAGGAAATGGACGCAGCGCAAGCTCTAAACCCTGACTACACCAAGGGCCACCAGTTGATTGTTCTGAACAACGATCACCGTGGCAAGATGCAGTTTGCTGACCAGAGCTACGTTGCACCGTTCTCGTTTGTCACTGACCCTGTTCGTGCTGCGTTACAGGTATACCAAGAGAAGGGCGTTCTTAACAAGTCGGAGGCAGAGAAGATTGCATCCGCTGCCTTCGCTGGATTGAGTGGGTACGCAGAGCCGTTTGGTTCTGAATCGTTGTTCTTTGAGCGGCTGCGCAATGCGTTGCCTTCTGACAACCCCATCGGCAGGGGCGGTAGAACCCCGCAAGGCGCTCCCATTTGGGATGACGGCGATGATCTTGGAACAAAGATCAGTCGTGGGTTTACCCATGTGATGGGCGGCTTTGAGCCAGCGTATATCAGAGAGATTGTTACCGAGAAGAACGGTAGGATCGAAGGGGGCAGGGCCTTCCGTGCAGCGACTGACACACCAACAGGTACGGGTGTACAGTACAACGCGGAGGCGGAGCTTGCTCGGGCCATTACGGGGTTCACGCCCATCGAATTAAACTTACGCAAAGACTTTAACTACAAAGGCTCAGAGTATTTAAACCTGCGTTCTGGTGCCAAGACCCAAGCGTCTCGTGCCATCAAGCAGAACTTCACCTCTTCGGAGGATATGGCGGATGCATGGGGTGGCTATCTTGATAACTTGTACAGAGCGCAAAGCAGTATGTACGCCAAGATTCTAGCGGCACGGCAAGTAGGTCTTTCAGATCAGCAAATCCGCAAGGAGTTGGTGCAGAAGGCTGGTCTTGGTGCGGCAGAAGCAAACATCATCATGCGTGGAGAGTTCTACCCCGGAATGGTGAGCAAGGAAGTAATCAAAGAGGTTGCTCTTGAGGTTCGTGAGGATCAGCCACGGGTTACAGAGCGTCCAGACTATGCAATGCTGAACCGATTGTCTAACGAACGTATGCGCCAGCCGCTGTCACCTGTCCCTGAACCGGAGCCAGAGGTAGCGGAGGGCGTCACAGCGTCCATACAATCGCCTGTAGAGGCCCCTATCGCTCAGGCGCAGCAAGTGGCCCCCGCTCCAGCTAACCCCGCTCCTAAGGCCCCTGCAGCGGCTCCCGTGCAGCAAGCAGATACAGGCTTGCGCCAGTTCATTCCGTCCACGCTACTCGGGGACTTCCGCAACATGGACATTGCTCGAAGACTTGGGATGGGACAGTAGGTCTAGCCTACTTCCCCCCAGTTATTACCCAACTCCTCGTCTACCTTCGACGGTACTTTCAGAACATCATCAAGACCGTGCTCCATGATCTCGGTAATGCGTGACGCCTGCTTCTGGTTCTCAATGGAAAAGCACAGTTCGTCATGCACCGTGAGCGATGGAACCAGACCCTCGTTATAGCAATCCAACATCGCCCGTTTGGTTTGGTCGGCGGCTGATCCTTGGATCAACTTGTTGAGTGCCTTGTATGTGAACGCCCTGCGCAAATTCATGCCGTGCTTCTTCTGCGCGTCCTCTAACGGGAGCGGCTTCTCATACCCGTAGGTGCGAGGCTCCCATAGATGGAAGCGGCACCGCCTACCAAGTAACGTGCGTATCGAACCATGCTTGGATGCCTGTACCGTTGCCAGTTCCGCAAGCCCCTTAACAAACGGCACCTTCGAATGGTGCGTGGACAGCAATGCCTTGGCCTCGTCCGGCGTGATCGACAACTGAGCAGCCAGCTTTGCAACTCCCATGCCATACATGATCCCAAGATTCACGGTCTTGGCTTGCTTGCGGGTGATCCCCGCGAAGTCTGCCACCATCTGGTGCAGATCGACATCGCCTGAGTGGTACTCTTTGACAATCTGATCCACCATGTCATGCCTATGCACACCCGACACGCTTGCCGCAAAGTGAACCAAGAGCCTTGGCTCCTGACTAGCGTAGTCAAACGAACCCCACTGGCACCCGTCCTCCGGAATGAACAGCCCACGAATGAGCTTCTTGATGTCCGGATCACGCGCAGGGATTTGCTGCAGGTTCGGGTTTGAGGACGAGAACCGTCCGGTTACCGTGCCTCCGTCATCGCTCCGTAGCTGGTGAAACTCGCAGTGTATGCGGCTCTTGTGACTGTGCCGCTGGATTGTTTCAATGAACGTGCCGTCTGCCTTGTCGAACTCTCGCAGTTTAACGATAGCCTGAGCCACTTCGTTCGGGTGAGAGGAAAGGTACTGTTTGGTGAAGGACGGTGCGCCAGCTTCCGTGCTTGGATACGATAGGTCCAAAGCCTCAAAGACTTTCTTCACTGACTCTGCGGCCCACGGTTCTATCTTCACCCCGCTCTTGTAATCTATAAAACCCTTGAGCGTTTTGACTTGCTTTCGCAGAGCGGTCCTAGCTTGATCCGCCTTGTCCAGATCAACACGCACCCCTTTCTTACGCATCTCCAACATCAAAGGTATGAGGCCCGTTTCGAGATCAAAGATTGCGCCCAAGTCTTGTTCGCTGATCTCTATCTTGAGCCGATGCCAAAGCTTCAGCGTCATGATTGCGTCCTGCTCCGCGTATGCACCAACGTACATCGGAGGCAGACGCCACATCTCTGACTTAGGATCAAAGCCAAAGTCCTTTGCTGCAGCGCGTAACATCTTCTCGTTCTTACGCATGTCAATCCAGTCACGGCCCAGATTGTTTAGGCTGTATGAAAACCTGTTCTCGTCTATCAAAGGAGCAGCAACCATCGTGTCGATGATCCGACCCTGCACCTCTATGCCTTCCGCGTATAGCCAACCTGCATCATAGGTTGCATTGTGCATGATCTTATCAATCCGAGGTGTAGCCATCTGCTTTTTGAACCAGCGCAGCGTGACCTTCGGATCAAGATTGTGTCCGTTCTGGTGACGAATAGGGAAGTACCCTGAGTAATCCCCCGCTGCTACCGCAATGCCCACGATATTTCCGTCACCCCTAGCCCATCCGGGGCCAAGGGTGGTGAGGTT
>Ga0075441_10000982_pt1 | contig 14044 bp, 6 predicted proteins | sample CoawatmetaG00DNA_FD_71582 | JGI IMG/M metagenome (GOLD analysis project Ga0075441, IMG submission 71582) | Marine microbial communities from the West Antarctic Peninsula - Coastal water metaG002-DNA | ecosystem: Environmental > Aquatic > Marine > Coastal | place: Atlantic Ocean: West Antarctic...
GTTTATAGTCTAGAAGCTATATTAAAACAAAAAAAACACACAACACAAACACCAAACCTTTATGCTGTTCACACTAAACACACTGGCAGTGTTGCTGACTATAGCTATAACCTGTTCCTCCAACTCCATACAAACTCCACCGTTCCATACAGCCACCAATAACACGGTGGACATTTTACATGCCATTGCAGGTAAAGAAAATACTCCAATCTTTCGTCTCCCATGGTCCTTTGATCTCCCAGCAATGCTTGCAGACTACCAAGCTGCAACAGCTTTGATTGTAGAATCTGATCATCATTCCACGCCCCTACTCAGTGACAGCCAAGTCATCAAAATCAATGGATTTTTACTGCCCTATCAAACACCAGTCACTAAAGAAGGTTTTCTAAAAAATAGTTGTCCGTACTTTTATTCAATTTATAAATATTTTTCTGAAAGAACAGATGTCATTGCCATGCGTCTGTTGAAACGAAAGTCGCTCACGGCGTACTCGCTTCATAGTGACGATGATTTGGATGCACTGGGAGGTGACATTAAAAGGTTTCAAATTCCAATCTTAAACGCAGATCTTTCAGGTCTGTTGCTGACATTGCCGCATCACTCAATGTTACCCGTTGTAGCAGCACGTGGAGAGAACTATGTTGAAACCAATCCTTTGTTTGAAATGTTGTATCACTATCCACGTGAAAATTTGCATCTCGTACCGCAATGGTATGGAAAGAACTACATAGATCAGTTGTTAAAATTAACTCGGCACGTAACAAATTTTGCAGAAGTTGGTGCTGTTTATAGATTGACTACAGGACAAATGCATCATTTTGATACACGAACCAAACATACAGTTGTTAACTTATCCAAAAAAGATCGAGTTACTCTTGCTATAGATGTACGTGTGAACGATTGGTTTAAACAATCAGGTAATGCACCGGCTGATATTTTTGGAGATATGGCATCGTGGCTTGAAATAGAAGAAAATAGGAAAAAAAATGTCATGTTAACAGCAGCAAAACAATATCATGATAGGATGGGAAAGATGGGAAAGATAGTCATTGATACACCTGTCAGTGGTAGTACTATTTTTGAAACTGTTAGTGTCGATATGTCGATTTCTTTTGTATCAGAAGAAGAATACGAAGCATACAAGACAGTTTGTGGTCGTACGGTAGATGCAGGAGAAAAACAACTTATGATTGGGAATTGTCGTGTTGAATTATTTTTTGATGACAAAGTAGTAGCAGAAAAAGATAAGATTGAAACTGTTACATTAGATCTTCAATTAATACAGAGCGGTGAATATTATATATATACACAAGTTAGAGATCAGAATAGCAAAGTGCTTATGCGTAGTGAAAAAGTCAGTATTGTTGTTCAACAACAAAAATAAGGTCTATGTGTAAATATGTACACTTTCGATGGACATTCGTATTGTACAACATAAAAATCAAAAAATCAAAATTATTTGTTATTTCTTATTTGTGCAAATTATTATATATTCTATTTGTTATTGTCATTTTTATCTATCTATTGTGTACACACTACCAAAGACACAATTCTTACGCAAAGAAATATTTGGCTTTTTTGACTACATTCAGATCAAATTCACCACCTTTTGGAACTTCTGGAAATTGTACATCTGGATATAATATATTCAATGACATTGCGAATTCTTCCAAAATATTATCTTCGGCATATAGTTTGACGAATTGATTACGAAGAATTTCATTCATTTCATCAATGGAACCAGCTTGAGTCCAATAACTATCATGAACAGCAGCAAAATCCAATCCATGTGCTTCGCATTCTTTTGCAGTCATTAACATGTGTGTTGCATCTAAAGAGTGTACAAAATTAGGTGGAAATGCAGTTCTTTGACGTTGTTTAGAGACAGGTAAACTGTCGCTGACTTCTGCTACAATAACATGTTGCATCACAGTACGAATTTGTCCAGCTGTATGGTTACGATATGGTTGCATTATTGGAAATCCAATTGGTGTGACCCATTGCACAGGATCTTCTTGCGTTGATACAATATCAGCAATATCAGCTAACCATGTCATAATTGCTTTAGCATCTTCAAATAAATCACCGATAGATGTTAATGTCAAATTAGCTAAATATCCTGCCGCAGCAAATCTCGTTTGAAATTGATTACCTGCATCTCCCCATGTTTTTCCATCTAATACACCGGCATCAACTTTTTCACGAAGTCGGTTTTCAACTTGCGCACGTGCACCGCGATACGTTACACCATACACACTAGTCATTACTGTCTGTTTCACCATTTTGCGATCGACATGACCATCTAATAATACTGCCAATTCATGTCGTTGTTTTGCATTTTCTACTTCTTTTGTCCAATCTTTAGTTAATTTTTCTAATTTGTTTTTGTTCACAACACCTGTAGATGCATTCAAAGCTGGTGTTGGGTCAAGTTCTGCAACACCCCACAGTGGACCAGTTAGTTTAGTATCGTCTAATACTTTTTGTCCAACAATATCACAGATACGTGAATAAACATCTGCTGGTTTGTCATTATCCGTTGCAATTAAATTAACTGCAGCAGCGCCAGCTTCGTCACGTCCTAAAGCAGCATAATGTTGTAATCCATTGCATGAACCATCTTGATGCACGGGTGTAGAAGATAAATATTTTTCGTGAGGTATACCTCTTTTCATGCTTTCTTGAATGTCTGCAATGTCCAACATGACTGCCAATGCTTGCCATGGATCATCTGCATCTAACCACCACATTTCACCTGTTAATGGTTCTTTTGCACTGTCTACAACTTTCTTCATATTTTCATCAATATAAATTTCACGTGCATCAAAGGATTCTTTGTCGTATCCCATTAAATTTGATAAATGGATTTTTAACCATCTGTATCCTTTGTTTCCCAATGGTTTTTTTTCTGCAAATTCCAACAAGCAACGTGTGTGATCTCGTCCTAAATGATTAAAGACTGGTGTTGTAGGATATGCACGTCCACGAAAATCTAATGTATATGGAAAATAAATAGCTTGTTCGTGGTAATATTCTAAAGCTACTTCAAGTTTACTATGATGTACAGTGATTTGTGATTGCGAATCATTGTTGTGTTGGTCCATTTTAAAATTATATGCCCAATGCGCATGTTTTGCTTGTACCATTGGTTCCTCTTGCAACAGCGCTATTATTTCTTGTTCTTCTTCTGGTGTAGATGGCGCAACGGATGGCATTTCATAGACTAACGGCGTTGGTGCTAAAGGGACTTCATTTCTGGATGGTAAATCAGCAATATTTAAATTTAATTCATATGCTTCTGTTTGTATATCATACAACCGTGTGTTAATTTTCCAAGCAACCTTTTGAATAGCATTTACACCGTCATAGATCTGTTTCTGATCTTCTGGTCTTGCTGATCCTAATACTTTGGATTGTAAATTTGTACCTCTACCCCTTATTAATTTTGTTGGCAACATTAAATATCCACCATTATTTGGTGTAGCCCAATCGACTGGTGGAACAAGCATGGGATTTAAGGACGCGTGTGCTACGGGTGCTTGGTTGGGAATAGCCAAGGCACCGTCAATGACCCATTTGTGTAATGCTATTTGACCTTGACGTTTTTGTCCCTTGTAATTTTTGACATTATCACCTCTTTCCGTTAATGGCGTACCATTTTTATGTACCAGCGCCGGTTCCCAATGTCCTCTACTTTGTGGATTTTCAACTTTGGCACTTTGTATCAATTTCTCCAACATGACAGCACCAATTTTCACATACATTCTAGATCCCCACGAGTCACCCCCCGTGATAACTTTTCTTATTGATTCATATATTCGCATTTGTTTTGGTGTAGCATCTTTCAATGTCGTTAAACCGGCTTGTTGTCTTGCCCATACGTCACGTTTTTTCTTTTCTAAACCACGTACACGTATCATATCATGTACTGCTTTGCCCAGTGTATTGGTGAGTTGCACAAATTTGACTTGGTTGGATTGCTGCCTTAACAAATGATCTAATGTTGTGTGTACTACAATGACTGCTATTTGTTCTGCTGGCAATGCTGCAAATGCTGGTCCGTATACACTGCGATCCGTTCCCGCTTCACCTTTTATAATTTTCTTTTGTTCGTTTTCGATGTGTGATAGAACATTGTTGAACCACATGCGTTGGTAGCGTTTAATACCAGCATTTTGCATGGGTCTTTGTTCAAACGATTCAACATTTTCTTCCATATATTCATATATTGCTGCAAACGTATCGTTTACTTCGTCGGAAACTTGACGTCCATATAATACTTTTGCGTCTTCATAGGAATTTGTTTCAAAGAAATGACGTGCTCTTGCTGACCGAAGTTCGGGAGATGCATGAATTGTATGATAAAAATCAGATATACGATCAATCTGTTCTGTTCCTAATGGTGTTTTTGCTGGATTTGTTTCTGGTTCGAGTGGTGCTGACCATTGTCCACCTTTACTTTGTCGTACGGCGCTATCACCACGGCCTTGTACAGATACTGCCGCTGCTTCTTGCTCTGCCGTTCTGTCAGCACTGGGAGACCAGCTGCCTGTTGTGGTTGGATCGGGCATCACGTGTCCTGCACCATCCGTAGGATCATCTGACATGCCCCATATATATTCTTCATTAAATAAATGACCTTTTTTATCCGTGGACAACGCCGTTAACTCAGCTGGTGTAAGGTCAGCAACAGCTATTAATTCTTGCACTGCAATCAATTGGCCAGGTGTCAGTTCAACATCTCCGTATCCCATTTTTTGAAGCATTGTTGTAGCTGCTTCACTTCCAAAAGCACGACCATGAATGACTGGTGGTTTTTTGTTTGGTTTTTTTTCCGAAGTTTTTGTTGGAGAGGGTATGGAAAGATGTTTCGTTGTTGTTGTCGTAGATACACATCGATAATTCTTAGTGATTAATTGACGCTGTCGTATCATGGTGATGAAGGTGATCTTTGAAGAATGCTTTCACTGGATATAGAGTTCAAGTTGACACTACAGGTGGGTACAAACTTTTTTGTGTCTTCAACCTACTGAGTATTGTTTTCGAATAATAAACATTTCTCAATACTATCAATCCAAGAATTAACATTTGATCCCGGTTTCCACCGAGGCAGGCGGCAAACAAGAATGGTGGCTTCCATACTCTTCACAAAATTTGACACTGGCGTTGTTGTTTGCGTATTGCTTTTTTTATTTGTCTCTCCCATCACTTCTTTTTCAACTGATAACATACGTACAGATCCAGGAACTGGACTGTTCATTCACATTCCAACACAACGAGTCAAATTTTTTCACGGAGTCAATGTAGTCAGCAAAATATTTCCATTTTTACCTGATACGATTAATGAAGATACCGAAAATTCTCTTACTAAAACTGACATGTCCAATCTTCACAACGAATGGGGATTTAATGCGGTACGTCTTGGAGTAATGTGGGTTGCTGTCGAACCAACGAAAGGTGCCATCAATTCGACGTATCTCCAAAACGTCAGAGAATTGTCCGATCTGTTGTTTGAACATGGTTTATACACATTGGTGGACGGACATCAAGACGTGTTGGGTCCAGATCTATGTGGAGAAGGTTTTCCCTTGTGGGCCGTCAGACGTGCTTTTGAATTGCAAAAATTTGATCGAACAGGTGCTTTCTCACATTTTCCTCTTCCATGGCTGTTTGAAATTGATAGAGACAATATAACTGGTTTTCCAGAAAGATCGCAATGTGTAGAACATTTATTTATTGATTATTACAGTTCATTTGGTGTATCTACAGCATTCGGTTCTTTGTACAAAGAACCTGAAATGTATAAATATTTTGCATCCTATTGGCAAAACGTGGCTAGTACTTTTAGTGGTGCACCTGGATTACTGGCGTACGAAATTTTAAATGAACCAGGTCCTGGAGACGTGTATGATCCTTTGTATTGGCCTAGTGACCGACAAAATTTATTTGCATTGTACAACGAAACATTGAAATCGATTCGTCAAGTCGATGATGACACCATTTTATTTTTTGAAGGTGTTCCCACATCACAATATATTGGTGATTATTTAAAAGGATCAAGTGATTTGCTTGCACCCGAAGGTCCTGGTGGTGTAGAATATGGGGATCGTGAAGCTTTTGCTTTTCATTTGTATTGCCCACCGGGTACAAATGAATTTATATGTGATGGAATGATTGATTTAAATTGGGAATGGTTAAGGAGGACCAAAGCGAGGATGAAAACAACCAAGGCAACATTGATGACTGAATTTGGTGCTGTAGGCAATGATCCAGCATCAATCAGATTGCTAAATAAAGTATTGACTGCTGCCGAAGCTTTGCAACAATCTTGGTTTTATTGGACGTATAGATCGTATGGAGATATTACAACGCAAAATTCAGATACAGAAACATTTTTTTTTCCGAATGGATCAATTCAAAGTAATAAAATAAAAGCTTTGTCTACTACATATCCTCAATCAGTTGCAGGGGTACCGTCTTCCATACATTATTATTTTGATCGTGTAGATTCAACATTTGGATTACATTATATTACTACTAAATCAGATTGTGGTATTGATAATAGTAATACAACTGAAATTTATTTAAATGAAGCAATGTGGTATTCAAATGGATATGTCGTAAATGTATCGAAGCCATTGGTTTGGAAATCTTCAAGAAAAAATTACATAGAAGTGGAACATCCATGTGGAGTATTTTCAGGTGAATATATGGTTTATGTGAAGATATATGCCAAATAAATAATCTATATAATTATATAATACATAATACAATATTTAATTTTTATACCTGGTACCTTCGTATAGTTAATAATTATATTGTGTACCATCTGATATTATTCACTATACCTGATATTATTCTCTATTTTAGTACGTTGATCTCTAGACTCTCCAATTTTCAAATCGAACAAATATATTCTAAATATGAACTTTCATCCAACAACTGTTCACGTTGTACAAATAATATTTTTGTTCCACTGTTAGCAAATTGTACGTCAAACAAATTTGCAGATCTCTCTGCAATTATTCGTACCAGTCTAAAATCATTGCCATGTAACAAATAACATGCATTTCCAACATAAAATCTTTGTCGTGTAGCATTTGTTTTTGATACGTGTAACCTGGATAATGAGATCTCAGTTAAATTTTTCCAATAATCCAAAACATTATATTCACCAGCTCTATATAATTTAGCATAATACAATGCATTGCCATCGTCTCTACTGTTGTCACTCTTATTTACTGTCATATGAGTTTTAATTAATGTATTTAATCTCTTTATTGCTTTGTGTATAGAATTAAACGGTGACCATTTGTTACACACAAAATGAATCAATGAAATAGCTTGTGTATCAATCTCTGTCGTTAGTTGATAGGCAGAAGAAGGTGTATTACTTTGTTTGTCTTGTGGAACAAGTAAGGTAGCTTTCCATACAGAGATGTTATGTGCAAAACCATATGTTGATAACAATTTAGATGCATCTAATGTTCCATATGTGATTGATAATTCAGTGTCTTTTTTCAAAGTAGAAAGAGATCGTAAAACAATACTACCATTTGTATCAAGTTTCCAAGAAACACTTGGCGATGCATTGTGATTCAATACATCTCCGAATGGAATCATAATAAGTGAATCATCTTCTGTTCTTTCAAATGCACGACTTCTTACTGTACCAATTGCCCACAAATATTCTTCTTTTGTAAATGTAGTACAAAAGGAAGGTACAATTGGACAAATTCCATCAATATAACCTTGTTCGATAAGTGTCCTGACATTAATCAAGACGTCCGTCATCAAAGAATTTTGTAGGCCTCGTATTAGTTTTTTTTTCGACCAAAACAAAGGTAAATGTGAAACAGAAGATGGCAATGATTTGACGTATGGTGAAAAAGATGCATTGAGATCTAATTTCACTTGTTCAAGGAGAAACACTGCAAGTAACATGCGTTGTAGCATTATGTGTTCTGTTTTGGTTACAGGGGTTTTCAGGGTTGTGGATGTGGCGGTGGTGGATATCGATGTCCATTTGTGATATAAAGTATGTGCTGTTCGTGAGTAATGAATTGCAGTTTTAGTTGTTATAAGAATTCTAGATGGTATAACTGCAATGATTTCGTTTGCATTTAAAGTTGTAGAATTGTTGAGACATAGTCCTTGTTGTTGTTGTTGTTGTTGTTGTTGTTGTTGTTGTTGTTGATGATGATTATTGATGATGCTTTTGCATGTAATTATATTCCTGTTGATGTAACCACCATTAATAAGGATCCAGCTCTTAAGGTTGTTTTCCAAGCTTGCAGCGGTAATAATTAATGGCAACAAAAGTTGTAGTACTGATAATAACGATCGCATTGGTTTTGTCTCCGATCAAAATCACTTCGTTGTTCTTATTTCTTGATTGCTTCTTTTCGATCGATAAAATAAGGAGGTGTCGTGTCACAAGTAAAGAAATCGTCTTGCATTCTTCTTTGATACAAAGGAATATCGTTTTAATACCTTCGATAATTAAATGTCAACACAGAAAATTGCGCAAGCATTAAATTATCCATGCTGGGCAGTACTGTCATTAGCTCACCAAAACATAACCAGAGAATATCGATCCTACGTTTCATTTTTGGAACACCGCATCATACGATTTCATCCTGCAGCGAAACGTCCAATCTGTAATAACACAATTGCCACGACAGAATGGTTAGTTATTTTTCAAAAGTATTTGACAGATATTGGTTGTCCAATTACTATTCTAAAAGAATCTTTTGATTTAAAATTGCAGTGGTTAAGTGGAAATGCAATGTCTTTATACTTTGAAGATTTGCCAAAAAATCAACAAATACCGAGTGAGAAAGAAACCAAAGAGACTAAAGAAACCAAAGAGATAACAACAGAGACAACAGAGATAGATCCAAATGCTGCTAAGTTTGACAATGAATTGCGTGGTTTGGCAGATGCAATGCAAATGCAAATATCTACGACACCATTTGATTATATGCAACGATTATCTGTTGTCCACAAATTGGAAGGAAGTATACAAAGACTGGCAACTCAAAGTCATACTAGTACAGAAGTAATAACAAATTTGACTTCCGGCTTGCATGTAGAATCAGACCACGTTGAAAAAGCAGCAGTAGTCATGCGTATGTTACATTGTGAAGAGCTTCGTATTGTACAAAACCAAATCAACAGTATCCTGGAAACCGCGCAAGAATTTGTTTCGAATCCTAAAACCGATAGCAAGCTTGGACGTGTTGGTCGTTAATTAATTTTAAAATTATCAATCAATCAACATTTTTCAAGATCTTTTAAATTTCTTTTCTCAAATATATAATACGTACCTGGTAAATATGCTACAAGGTACACCCTGAACACGTAGTAAGATCGTAAATATAAAAATATTTTGTACTTTCTCTACGTACCACACACGTATAGTCTATCAATCTATGCTACATGCTACCGGGTATAGACGTGTAGATCTCATCATCTCCTTGCTTTATTATACCTTCTACCTGCATCTTTCTTTACGGGTGGAAGAACTTTCAAAGTAAATCCAGCAGCACTAAAAGATGGAATATTCATCATTTGATCATCTTCCTGTCTTCCTCCGTCTGTACGAAATCCTAATTCTTTAATTTTTTTTAAACCTGTCTTCCCCAAACTTTCCATAGCTGCACGGGAAGGTAAATTATTTCTATTTCTCTGTCTTGATGGTGCAATGGGTTGTTGTTGCAGTTGCTGTTCTTCTCCATGCAACTGTCTGGGACTGCCTTTTCGTGGGCTACCAATTCGTTTATTGTATGTATCAAAAATTAAAGCACCACGTGTCTCAGCATCAATCGGATTGCCTTCTAAATCCAAAGCACAATTGTTCGTAATTTGTCCAATTACATCGGCTAATCTTTTGGCTGCGGTACCATGAATAAAATTGTTACAAAGACCCAACCGTTGCAATTTAATTGCTGCACCGCTGTGTTCGTCCTCTTGGTCTTTGACGAATGCTGCTACATCTAATACACTTGATGCATCGTCTGAAGAATCTTCTGTAGTATAATTTGAAGATGTATCGTCCGATTCTTCTTCTTCTGTAACATTTCCTGAATCTATTAATTTTAAAAATGATTTTTCTAAAGATAAAACACCACTGTCATTAATACCACACGAACTCAAATCAATCTCTATTATATGTGCAGTTGGGGGTCCAATGTATCTGGCAAGTGCTTCTGCCCCAGCATCACTAATTCTGACATTATGATGAATAGACAAAGTAGACAATGTTTTGTTGCGATTTGACATCACATGTATTAATGCACTAAAACCATTAAATCCTATTTTATTGTGATTTAATGTTAATGATCTCAAAGAACGATTTCTTTTTAATGCATCAGCAAGAGCACAACATCCTTTGTCACCTACATTGTTGGAAGACAACACTAATTTTTCCAACCTAACATTTGTTTCTAATGCTTCTGCTAATATTTCAATCCCTATATCACCAATTTCCTTATTATTTTCTAAATATAAACAGGTCAATGTACAATGTTTGGCACGTAATGCATTACCTAATGCTGCTGCACCACGCGGACCAACTCGATGGTTACCGATACCTAAGGTCTGTAAAACCACGTTACTGACTTCAGGTGTAGTCAATGCCAAGGTTGCAGCAATTGCCATGGTACCTTTGTCTTGCAAAGTACCGTTGTACAGTAACATGGAACGCATGTTTTGATTACCAATTAAAAATTCAGCTAATGTTCGTCCGTCACTGGCAGCAAGAGGTGCGGCGGTACATACAAATGATTTAAATTGCATCAGTTCTCGCAATTCATCTTCAGTAATAGGTACACCAGCCGGTATTTGCACCGTATCTCCTACTTTGCGTGCATGGTACAAACAGGACGTAATGGCTGTCAAACGTGCACTCGATCTTTTCCAACTTTCACCGGGTCCCACAACATAGGGTTGTAAATGTTGAGCTATTTTCATTTTACCCGGACGCATCATTACATCTGCATGATGAAGACGTCTAGTTAAATCATCGCCACGTATAAATACCGTGGGTTCTTTTTGCATGTGTCGTTCTTCAATTGCATCGCGAACATTTGAATACCATCGATCTTTAATAAATTTCTTTTTTGCTACCATATTTCTTTTCATAACACCTTTAACTCGTATAGAACGTTTGGCATATCCAGCCCATTGATTAAATATTTTTGTTTCCATTCTTCTTAATATTTTGGTAAGAACTTTGTTCACTTTGGCTTCTTGTGCCGCCTGTATGGCAGCATACTTACGCCGCTGTGCTGCTGCACCACGAGCCCATTCTCTCCAACTTTTCGTTGCTTTTTTAGTGATACGCAATGCAATAGTACGTGCCATTTCACTTGCACCTTTACTTTGACGTGTTTTAAGCATCCATGCGTTAAACGTAGCGTTTCTGACACGATTACGAATTTTTAGTAATAGTTGTGTGGCACGTTTTCTTTTTGCACGTCTGTGTTTGAGACCTTGGTAGTACAACCACCAATGTTGTATGGTAGCGGCTATAAAATGTTCATGCTTTCTTTGTATTTGAACAATTTTGACACGTTTCACAGCCAGATGTCGACGCATCGTAGATTGTATTAATGTGACCGTATGACTTTCTACACTAAACATTTCTCTCCATTCTGGACTCCAACTATGCAATCTTCTACGAACAGAATCGTTGCATCGATCTAATTCGTAGGCATGTGCCGTTGCCATGACTGCAGCATCGTATGCACCGGCCCGTCTCAACACATCTGCTAAAGGAAGCCAATGTGTAATGTCATGTACTTTTTCTAAATGTATACTTTGTGCTAACGCATCAGCAGCATATAAATTTAAACCAGCACCTGAATACATTTCACCCATGTACTTCCATGTGGAAGCATCGGTCAACCATTCAATTAGCATTTGATCGGTTACCATTTCTATTGTTGCCAAGTTCTTTTTTGTTTGTAAAGCTAAACGAAATCTTGGTGCTGCAAGATCACCACGTCCTGATATTTGATAGGATCTGGCAACGGCAAAAAATAATTCCCATTGTTGCCAACCAAATTCATCGGTTGGTGGATCATGCGCTACCCATTCAATGTATTGCAAGCCACGTGTGAACAGTTCCGAACCAAAATCAGGATGGTAACACAAATTACTGGCATACATGACAGCATGTGGCAACCATTCCCATTGTTCAAATTCAGTCACCATGTCTCCCAATAAACCGAGTGCTCTTTTTATATCACCGTTCGCTTCACATACTCGGGCAAATGTGATCAAAAACAATGGATTTCTGGCATTTGCATCGTTGTTGGCGATTCTTCCTAAATACGTATAGGCCTGCACTAAACATTCTTGGCTATTCATTGTATCTGTTGGATCTATACTAGCAATACTTAAGGCTTCAAAAGACAAACATTTTTGCCAAGATATTAATCCATAAGCGCGAAAAATTCTAGAATCTTGCAGTCCGGCATTTAAGCCACGTTGTATAATACGTATTGCTTCGTTCAAACCGGGTCCTTCTTTTGGTTGTGTCAGTTTTGTATTGGTCATTAATATAAATCTAGCATTCTTTTTCTTTTTTTTAGTCGCTAATGGTTGTGTTGCATAGCCGTACAGTAATAAACCCAATTGCGTCAATGCATCCCGATTGTTCGGACTTTTTTCTAAGACAGTGGTTAGATTGAGTTGCAGTCTTTCTACCGTAGCCAGTTGGATGCCACCCATGCCATTTTCGTAGAGTTCATTCATTGAATCATTTTTTAGCTGTTACAGAAATAGAGGTCGCTTGAACGAGTGTCAACAAACTCTGACGAAGAATAATGGCAACGTAGTAGCAAACATAATAATAATAATAACATAATAATGGTTCATCCTTTGTGTTATATCCTATGATCTACCAGTAGATGATCTACTAGCAAATGAAGACTGTTATTTTCTTTATTCATCTGTTTCAAATCAATCGTGCATTTCACATTCGTCACCAATGCAACCCAGCTGTAGACGGCAATTGGATTCCAAAGACGAGCAATCCATCAAATCCAACAACCAATCCTGGCAATGCAGAAACAAATGCCAATTACGATTGTTCAATGTTTCCACTTGCCTCTTTTTTACCCACAGATATGGATTATACAAAAGTGATGCCGTTCTGCGAAAGATTAACCGATCAAACTAAAGTTGCTGCCATCCCATTGAAATCAAGTCAGCTTGAATGGAATCCGAATCCAAGTTGTTCGTCGTACAATCAGTTTGATGCGCAAGAATTTGCAAACGTACTAGCGGAACGAACACTATACATAATGGGTGATTCTACATCCGAAGAACAATGGATATCGTTAATTTGTTTGCTAGGTAAACATGTAGTCGACATAATGCAAACAAAAAGTGCAGTTGAACAAATGAAAAGCAATGCAGAGGAAGATTGGACAAATTTTGAATATACATCAAATAAATTACAAAGAAAACGTGGCATTCTTCATCTTCGTGGTGGTGGTAAAATTGTTTGGATTCGAACCAATACATTAGTGAGTGAAGTTTCAGGAGTAGTTGAAGATCAACTAGTGAAAATTGAAAGAGTTTCAAAAGATTACATTTGGACTGAATTAGAATTGCCTTGGACGTATCTGTTTAGTTCAGACGTTAAAAATACAGCAAAAGACATCATTTTGTTTAATTCAGGTGCACATTTAAATTCAACAGCTATGGCTAAAAAAACAGCAAAAAACTTTTTAAAATGGATTTCAATACATTTTGATGGGACTGTCATTTATCGAAAAAATGTACCGGGATCACAAGAGTGTCAAACGTTATACAAAGATCAAATTTCTTCTTTAAATTGGAACTGGAAAAATTTCAAAGAATTTGACAACATATTTGTGTCAATGTCGAAGCGTTTTCTTCCTGAAATGAAATTATTAGATGTAAGAGAAATGTCAATGGCACGACCTGATGTACATCCAGGTCTGGTATTTGGTCATGTCGACTGTTTGCATTTTTGTTTACCGTTTGGTCCCGTTGATGTTTGGAATCG
>Ga0075441_10000987_pt1 | contig 14030 bp, 7 predicted proteins | sample CoawatmetaG00DNA_FD_71582 | JGI IMG/M metagenome (GOLD analysis project Ga0075441, IMG submission 71582) | Marine microbial communities from the West Antarctic Peninsula - Coastal water metaG002-DNA | ecosystem: Environmental > Aquatic > Marine > Coastal | place: Atlantic Ocean: West Antarctic...
AGAAACTTTAGACGTAGATGGTGTAGAGTATCCTTTAGTAAAATTAGAGATTTCTAGAACTTCTCACCCATTTTACACTGGTAAATCTAAACTTATTGATGCTGCAGGACGTATTGACAAGTTTAAAACAAAATACGCAAAATTCAAAAAAGAGTAATTCTTCTAGAATTTTAAAAATATTAAAACTCCAACATTTATTTGTTGGAGTTTTTTTGTTTCGTAAGATTTAGAAATAGTAGGGTGTTTTAGAGAAAGTTTCTTTTTTTCTTGAAAATGAGATGTAAAAAAACAAATACTGGTAAGATTTAAACGTTTGCTTGCTTTTACTTGCGGTCTAAAAAATCTTGATAAGAATCTTGGGTAATCGCTTTTCCTAGTGAATCTAACTTATTTGCAGCGGTACCGTATTTTAAAATTGGTTTTTTGCTTACATAGTCAAATAAATACAGTCCGTTTTTAGAAAGGGTGCCAAAACCTTTATTAAAGGTATAATGTGCGTATTGATTTTCTGAGGTATTAAATAAGTTTTTACTGAATTTAAACTCAGAATTATCGCCTCCTAATAAGTCTAATAAAGTGTAAGAGAAATCTACTTGGCTAGTAATGTTGTCTATTTCTATTCCTTTCTTATGCAAAGCACCACCCAGCCAAAGCATCGGTATTTTGAATTTTTTAGGAGAGAAATAGGCACCTTCGTGTTTTGGAAAACTGTGGCCATGATCTGACATGATTACAATTAAGGTATTTTTATACCAATCTTGCTTTTTTGCAAAATCTATAAATTTGCCAATAACCTTATCGGTGTATGCGTGTGAACTTCTAAATAAATTATCTTCAGAGTCTTGTCCAAATTTATAAGTGTCATTTAGTTCATACGGCTCGTGACTGGTAGAGGTTAATGCAATTTTAAAAAACGGAGTGGTTTGTTTTGTGACGAAGTCGTCTGTAAATCGTTTCATAAAAACATCATCAAAAGCGCCCCATTTAGAGTTCCAATCTTTTTTATCAAATTCACTTCCGTCTATAATATCTGTTATTTCGGCATTTCTCAAATACGTATTCATATTGCCAAAATTTAAATCGCCACCATAATAAAAGGAAGTTTTATAGCCCAACGCTTTCATTTTTTTGGGCAACATAGGTAAACTTCTTGTTTTATTTGGCATGCGCATAATACGTTTCACTGGCTGTGGATAGTAACCACTTATAATGGCAGGAATTCCTTTGTCTGTTCTGTCGCCATTTCCGTAGAAATTAGTAAATAAAATTCCTTCTTTTGACAAACGATTTAAGTTTACTGTAACATTTGGCTCACCATTTAAGGAACCTACAACTTTTGCAGTTAGGCTTTCCCAAATAATTAAAATTACGTTTGGTTGCTTTGTGTTTAAGATGGTATCTATACTAGACAATAGTAGGCTGTCTTTTGTTTTATTGATGATTGTTTTAGCCGTTTCATCTTCAAAAAAGCTGTAAATATTTTTGTCACCCGTTTTATGGGTAAGTGTGTTCGAGAAATTCCATATAAAATTAACGGCAGCATGATTTGCAAACATTTTATTAGAAAAGTATACATTGCTTTGGTTTACAGGTATTTCTTGTAAACCGCCTCTTATAGGGAGAATTAGTGCAGCAATCATCAACAATAAGAATGGCGTTTGTAACCAATTTACAGCTGTTAACTTGGCACTTCTTTTATTGATGGTTTTTTTAAATATGCTGATAAAAAGGTAAGAAGTTATTATCCAAAAGAGAATTCCAGAAATCATTTGATAAGCAGAGACGGAAGCAATCATAACTTCAGGAGTGTCTATATAAGCGAGTAAAGTAGTGTCTAAGCGAACACCCCAGGCTTCATACAAGCTGGCGTCAATAATTAATAAAAGAGTTATAAATATTAATAAAAAATAAGAATACCATTGGATACAATTTCCAATCTTTTTAGAACTGATAAATAGTGAGGATGCAATTAATAAAAAAGGAATTACACAGAGGTATGCGCTAAAAGAAGCATCTAATTGAATACCGTATAAAAAGGTTTTTAAGATCGTAGAGAACTCTAATTCTTTTGTTTTATCAAAATAAAATAAAAGGAAAAATAACCGGGCATAAATAAAGTAACCAATCCACAAAAAGAAATAGGAAATGTTGAATAAAAGGCTGTTTTTAAAGTTCTTCATTAAAAAAGGATCGTTAAGAAAAAATTATTCGGTAACTTTTAAGCGGGCTTGTGCAGTTACAGAAATGGCTGCGTAGTCTTTATTTAGATACTTTAAATATCCAGTAATGGCTATCATTGCTGCGTTGTCTGTTGTATATTCGAATTTCGGGATGTAGGTTGTCCAGCCAAAATGTTTTTCTGCTAATTTTAACCGCGCTCTAATTTCAGAATTAGCGGAAACACCACCGGCAATAGCGATGTGTTTGATGTTGGTTTGTTTTACCGCATTCTTTAACTTCTCCATTAAAATTTCTACAATGGTATATTGTATAGATGCGCAGATATCGTTTAGATTCTCTTCAATAAAATTAGGGTTTATTCTTTGTTGCTTTTGAATAAAGTAAAGAATGCCCGTTTTTAAGCCACTAAAACTAAAGTCTAAATCGCCTACTTTTGGTTTTGTAAAAGGAAAGGCTTTCGGATTTCCTGATTTTGCATGCAGGTCTATTAAGGGGCCACCTGGATACTTTAATCCTAAAATTTTTGCAGATTTATCAAAAGCTTCACCAACAGCATCATCTATAGTTTCGCCTAAAATTTCCATTTTAAAATGATCGGTAACTTTAACAATTTGGGTATGGCCACCACTAATGGTAAGACAGATAAAAGGAAAAGACGGAATTTTATGATCTTCCTCCTCTATAAAGTGCGCCAAAATATGCGCTTGCATGTGGTTTACATCTAGTAGCGGTATGTCTAAGCCCAAAGCCAAAGATTTTGCAAAAGAGGTACCTACTAACAAAGAACCCATTAAACCCGGGCCACGTGTAAAGGCAATAGCAGCTAACTTGTCTTTTGTAATATTTGCTTGTTCTAAAGCTTGTTGCACAACAGGTACTATGTTTTGTTGATGCGCTCTAGAGGCTAATTCTGGCACTACACCACCATATTGAGCATGTACTTCTTGGTTGGCAACAATATTGCTTACTACTTTGCCATCACAAATTACAGAGGCGCTCGTATCATCACAAGAAGATTCTATACCTAAAATATAAATGGGTGTTTTCATGGTTGAGATAAAATCTATTTTCAGCGAAATTAGGTATAATTTTAGGTTGATTTTCCCTTTTTAAGAATAGAAATTTAATTCTTTGTTAAAATTGCACGTTATTTGTAATATGTGGCAATATTTTTGATTACTTTTCTTTAAATATTGTGAATAATACGAAAACAATTGGTCATTAAAAACTTAGCAAAAAAAATATTAAAATGGGTTGGGTATGGTATGCTCTTTCTGCTATTTGTAAGTATTTTACTTTCTACATCTGCTGTGCAAACAAAGATAGGAGCTTATGCAACCCAAAGAATAAATAAAGAGTTTGGTTCAGATATAAGCGTAGGTAAAGTAAACTTATCTTTTTTGGGAAGTATTGTATTAAAAGAGGTACAAATAAGAGACCATCATAAAGACACTTTAATCTTTGTAAAAAAACTAAGTACTTCTTTGTTAAGCGCAAAAAAAGTTTTTAATAACAACTTATTATTTGACGCCATTACTTTAGAAGATGGTTTCTATTTCTTGAAAACCTATAAAGGCGAAAGTAGTAGCAATATGGCTGTTTTTATCAACAGTTTTAAAAAGGATACACCAAAAGATTCTTTAGCTCCGTTTACTTTAAAAGCAGACAATATATATGTTCAGCATTTAGATGTAAGAATAAGCAACGAGAATAATGAAAATCCGTTAAGTTTTTCTGCAACAAATACAGGAGGAAATGTTCAAGAAATGGTCATTCTTGGTGCTGACGTATCTTTAAATACCAGAGGTTTGTATTTTAAAACAAACCAAGGGTTGCAAGTAACCAATTTAACAACGGATTATAAGTTTACGGAAACGGCCATGAGGTTTGATGCCACTCGATTAGAAACTGAAAACTCTAGTTTAACTGCAGACATTGTTTTCAACTACAACAGCGAAGGCTTATCTGACTTTAATAATAAAGTTTTAATAACAGCAGCTTTTAAAAAAGGCAGGTTAAAAATTTCAGATTTAAAGAAGTTTTATAAAGAGTTAAACGGAGAAGGTTTAATTTATTTTTCTGGCAAGATGCAAGGTCCGTTAAATAATTTTAAGCTGAATGACTTAAAGCTTTCAACAAAAAAAGGAATTAGATTAGATGGGAATTTAGAGTTTAAAAATGCTGTGAACACAGAAAGAGGTTTTGCTTTTAAAGGAGATTTAAAAGACCTAACAGCAACATATGCTGAACTAAAAAACATATTACCGAATCTATTAGATAAAAATTTGCCTTCAGAGTTGGGTAAACTTGGGCAGTTTAAGATTCAAGGTAAAATAAACATAGCACCTTCTGCAATGAAAGCGAAGGTGGTCATGAAATCTCAAATAGGTGTTGTGATCTCAGATTTACAAATTAATAATATAGATGAGATTGATACTGCTTCTTATTCAGGAGACATACAGCTTATTAACTTTAATATGGGTGCTTTTTTAAACAATCCTGTTTTTGGAAAAGTATCCTTAAAGGGTGCTGTAGACGGAAGAGGTTTTACATTAAATAACATTAACACTAAGTTTTTAGGAACCGTTTCTGAGCTGAATATTAAAGGTTATACTTATCAAAACATTGTGGCAAACGGGCAATATCAGAACAATAAGTTTGATGGGGATTTGATAATTGATGATGCGAACTTTAAAATGAAATTTAATGGTTTGGCAGATTTATCTTCTGAAGTACATAAGTTCGATTTTAAATCTGAGGTTTCGTATTTAAACTTAAAAGAAACCAATCTTTTCAAAAGAGACACTGTTTCTGTAGTAAAAGGGATTGTACAGCTAGATATAGAAGGGAATACATTTGATGATATTGTAGGCGTAGCAATTTTTAAAAATGTTTTCTACACAAATCAATTAGAAGAGTATCGTTTCAAAGAGTTTGTTGTTACATCTTCCTTAAAAGAGAATAAAAAGGTCATAGACGTTGCTTCTAATGATATTGTGAATGGTTTTATTAGAGGTAACTTTTCATTTTCTGAATTGCCAAAAGTCGCCCAAAATGCGTTGGGTAGTATTTACACCAATTATAAACCTTATAAGGTTGCAGCCAATCAATATTTAGATTTCAATTTTACAGTTTATAATCAAATTGTAAATGTTTTTTTTCCAAAGGTTTTTATAGATGATGAAACAAAAATAAAAGGAAAAATAAATGCAGATGAAGACTTGTTTCGACTAAGTTTTAATTCGCCCAAAATAGATGCTTACGGCACCGAGGTAAAAGTTATTTCTTTAAGGACGGACAATAAAAACTTATTATACAATACTTCTTTAACCGCAGATGAAGTAAATACAGCCTACTATAATGTATCTAAACTAAATCTATTAAACAGAACAGAGAACGATACTTTATATTTTAAGTCGATTTTTAAAGGAGGAAATAAAAAAAATGAAGATTTTAATCTCGATTTTTTCTATACGTTTAATTCGGACGGAAAATCTGTTGTAGGGTTCGAAAAATCATCTTTTGTATTTAAAGAAAATACATGGAACATTAATCCAGATAAAAAAAATACGGACAAGATTACATTTGATTTAAAAACGAATGAATTTAATTTTAGTCAGTTTAAATTGGTTTCAGGAGTACAAAAAATTGAATTTATAGGCAGTTTAAAAGGAACAGAAGAAAAGGTGCTGCTTGCTGATTTCACGAAAGTACAACTGCAAAGTTTTTTACCTAAAATAGATAGTTTGGCCTTAAAAGGTGCGCTTTCTGGTCATCTAGACTTTGTGCAAAAAGAAGGCGTTTATGCCCCAGAGGGCTCTTTAAAGATAGCAGATTTTGAAGTGAACAACTTTAACCAAGGTGATTTAGTTCTAAATATTAAAGGAGAAAATTCTTACAAGAAATACAGTGCAGATTTATCTATAGAAAGTAAAGATGTTAAAAGTATTTCTGCAACGGGTACGCTAGATTTTTCAGAAGAAAGACCAATTATCGATTTAGATGTATTTTTAGAAGAATTTAAATTGAATGCATTTAGTCCTTTAGGAAAAGATGTTTTATCTTCTTTAAGAGGAACGGCAACAGGAGATTTTACGCTAAAAGGTCTTGTAAGCAACCCCGATATGGATGGTGAATTGCGACTTAAAAATGCGGGTTTAAAGTTTCCATACTTAAATGTAGATTATAATTTTGAAGGAGAAGCTGTTTTGCTTTTATTAGAACAATCTTTTATTTTAGAAGATTTTAAACTGCGAGACACAAAAAATAATACAAAAGGAACCTTAAAAGGAGAAATTTCTCACTTTAATTTTAAACAATGGTTTTTAAGATTGAATATAGAGAGTGACAATCTAATGGTTTTAAATACAGAAAATAAAGAAGAAGCACAGTATTATGGCACTGCTTTTATAGATGGGTCTGCAGATATTTTTGGTTTAACAGATCGTTTAACAATAGAGATTAACGCGAAAACAATGCCAAGAACTATTTTTGTGGTTCCTTTAAAAGACATTGAAACGGTAGACAGTTTCAGTCTTATTCACTTTAAATCGGATGCAACTTTAGTAAAAGAACGTCAAAAAGAAATCGCTTTAGAGGCTTTAAAAGGCCTTACTTTAAATATAAATTTAGAAGTTACAAAAGATGCAGTTGCGCAAGTTGTAATTGATGAGGAATATGGAAGTCAATTATCTGGAAGAGGTGCTGGAAACCTACAAATAGAAATAAATACCAGGGGTAAATTTAATATGTTTGGAGATTATGTGGTTGATAGTGGAGTTTATGACTTTAAGTATGGTGGTTTTGTAAACAAACCTTTTGTTATTCAAAAAGGAGGAACTGTTTCTTGGAACGGAAATCCTGCAGATGCAAATTTAGAGGTAGCTGCCGTTTATAAGGCAAAAGCAAATCCGGGTGTTTTGCTAGAGAATTTTAATTCTAACAGAAATATAGAAGTAGATTTAGTAGCAAGAATTACTGGAGGTTTATTCAACTCTAAACAAGAGTTAGACATTCAATTAACAAATGTAGATCCAACAATTGCAAATGAGTTAGAGTTTATTCTAAATGATAACAATGTCAATGAAAAAACAACGCAGTTTATATCACTTTTAGCTTTTGGCAACTTTGTAAATCCAGATAAAGTAAACTTTAATGCTACAGATCAAATAACAAGTACCGCTTCAAGTGCTATTGCTTCTGCTTTTTCTAGCCTTTTAAATACTCCAGATAGTAAATTTCAATTAGGCGTAGATTATCAGCAAGGACAAAATAACAGCGATTTAGACCGATTGAATATAGACAACCAAGTAGATTTATCTGTAAGCACCAAAGTAGGTGATAACGTAATTATTAATGGAAAAGTAGGGGTTCCTATTGGCGCACAAACTCAATCTAGTGTTGTAGGTGAGGTAAAAGTAGAGGTGTTGCTAAATAAGGAAGGTAATTTTAGAGGTGTTATCTTTAACAGACAAAATGAAATTCAATATACAACAGAAGACCAAGGGTATACGCAGGGGCTTGGGTTGTCTTATCAGGTAAACTTTAATACTTTAAAAGGGTTGATGGAGAAGTTAGGTCTTAAGAAAAAAAGGCAGTTAAAAATTAAGGAGTCCTTAGAAAAAGATACTACAAAAATTAAGGGAAAAGAAGATTTTAGCGGTAATTAACCAGTATCCTTTAAAAAATAAGTAAAAAGGACTGTAGTGTGCCAGAGCCATAAAATTTATTTTAGATAAACTGAAACCTCTTTCAATAATTACAGTAAATATTGAATAATACTCATTTAGAATTCCTTTAGAATAAAGGGGAAATAGGCTAAAACGATTTCGTAGATTTTTTTATTTAAACGCTTAAAAAGCAGTAGTTTTACATTATAATATATGAAGAAAATTAAAAAAATAGCAGTCATGACTTCTGGTGGAGACGCTCCAGGGATGAATGCAGCAATAAGATCTGTAGTAAGAGCATGTGCCTATTACAGTGTAAGTTGTGTAGGTATATATAGAGGTTATGAAGGTCTTATTGAAGGAGATTTTGTAGCGTTAACCGCAAGAAGTGTTAATAATATTATTAACAAAGGCGGCACTGTTTTAAAATCTGCGAGGTCAAAAGAATTTAGAACTAAAGAAGGCAGAGCAAAAGCATACGAACACCTGAAAGAAAATGATATTGAAGCCATGGTAGTCATTGGTGGAGACGGTTCTTTTACGGGAGCAGTTATTTTTAATGAAGAGTTTAAGTTTCCTATTATAGGAATTCCTGGAACTATTGACAATGATATTTTTGGAACATCGCACACCATTGGATATGATACGGCTTTAAATACTGCTGTAGAAGCAATAGATAAAATTAGAGACACTGCGTCTTCACACAACAGGTTATTCTTTGTTGAAGTAATGGGAAGAGATGCCGGTTTTATTGCCTTAAACGCAGGAGTAGGAGCAGGAGCAGAAGAGATTTTAATACCAGAAGAAGACTTAGGTTTAGATAGAATGTTAGAATCTCTTAAAAAGAGCAGAAGAACAGGAAAATCATCTAGTATTGTAGTGGTTGCAGAAGGCGATAGGTCTGGAAAGAATGTATACGAATTGGCCAAGTATGTAGAAGAAAATCTACCAGAATATGATGTAAGAGTGTCTATTTTAGGCCACATGCAAAGAGGAGGTTCACCCTCTTGTTTTGACAGAGTTTTAGCAAGTAGATTGGGAGTGAAATCTGTTGAGTTATTATTAGAAGGAAAAACCAATTTAATGGTTGGTTTAAAAGATAACGAAGTAATTAGTACAAGTATTTCAGAAGCAATAAAAGGAGGTCATGCAATTAATCAAGAACTTTTAAGAGTTTCTGATATTATGACAACATAGTAATACGTAAATAAAGATTAAAATATGATAAAAGTAGGAATTAACGGGTTTGGAAGAATTGGAAGATTGGCATTCAGATCATCAGTAACAAGAGACAACGTACAAGTAGTAGCTATTAATGATTTATTAGATGTAGATTATTTAGCATATATGTTAAAATATGATTCAGTTCATGGAACATTTGACGGAACTGTTGAAGTAAAAAACGGAATGTTAGTTGTAAACGGTAATGAAATTAGAATTACTGCAGAAAGAGATCCTGCAAATTTAAAATGGAATGAAGTAGGTGCTGAATACATTATTGAATCTACAGGTTTTTTCCTAACAGAAGAAACTGCTGGAAAACACTTAGTAGCAGGTGCTAAAAAAGTTGTTTTATCTGCACCCTCTAAAGACCATACGCCAATGTTTGTAATGGGTGTAAATAACACTGAATTAAAAGCAGATCAACAAATTTTTTCGAATGCATCTTGTACAACAAACTGTTTGTCTCCTATTGCAAAAGTTTTAAATGACAACTGGGGAATTTCTGAAGGTTTAATGACAACTGTGCATGCAGCAACTGCAACGCAAAAAACAGTAGACGGGCCATCTATGAAAGATTGGAGAGGCGGACGTTCTGCAATTCATAACATTATACCTTCTTCTACTGGAGCTGCAAAAGCGGTAGGAAAAGTAATTCCTGCTTTAAACGGTAAGTTAACAGGTATGGCTTTTAGAGTTCCTACAATGGATGTTTCTGTTGTTGATTTAACAGTGAAATTAGAAAAGCCAGCTACATATGCAGAAATTTGTGCAGCAATGAAAGCAGCTTCTGAAAGCGGACCAATGAAAGGTGTTTTAGGATATACAGAAGATTTAGTAGTTTCTCAAGATTTTATTGGAGATACACGTACTTCTATCTTTGATGCAAACGCAGGTATTGCATTAAATGATAACTTTGTGAAGATTGTTTCTTGGTACGATAACGAAATTGGATACTCAACTAAAATTGTAGATCTAATAGAATATTCTGCGTCTTTATAAGATTCAACATAAATTCAATAAAAAACCTGATAGATTTATTCCTATCAGGTTTTTTTATGCTTTTTGAGTAGGGAGAATTAAGAAATTAGAGAATAGAATAAAGAGAATAGAAGAAAGGGATAAAAACCAATAAAATACGGTAACTTGTTACTGCTACTGCTCACTCCCACCGAAGACTAATCACTAAAAACGAACCACTACTTCACCGCAATTGCACTAATTTCAACATTTACAAATTTAGGCAAGTTGGCAACTTCTACTGTTTCTCTAGCAGGAGCGGTTTCTTCATCAAAGTACGCTCCGTATACTTCGTTTATTTCTCCGAAATTATGCATGTCAGAGATAAAGATAGACGTTTTAATAACGTTTTCAAAAGTCATTTCTGCTGCTAATAAGACTTGTTTCATGTTTTCCATGACCATTCTTGTCTCTTCTTTAATTGAATCTAAAACCAATTCCCCAGTTTCTGGGTTGATCGCAATTTGTCCAGAAGTGTATAAGGTGTTTCCTGCTAATACTGCCTGATTGTATGGCCCAATAGGAGCAGGAGCTTTATCTGTTGTAATTATTTTTTTCATATTTTATTTTTAAAAGAATAAGTTGTAAATATTTATGGCGTGTAATCGCTATTTTTTTTAAGTTTTAAACACTAAACACTAAACACTAAACACTAAACACTAAACACTAAACACTAAACACTAAACACTAAAAAAGTCTTCTGTCTGGCGGCTTGTTTTTATCCCATTTTAAATCTGCTAAAACCGAAGATTTTACCCCAATAAAAAAGGTGTAAGAAGAGTTTGTGCCAAAAGGAACCCAATTAAAATTTAAATTCCAGCTATCTAAATCTCTTGTGAAGTTAAATCTAGAAAATGTAAATGCTCCATTTTTAACATCATAACCAGAAGAATAGCCCATTTTCCATTTTGGAGATAGTTCTACGTTACCACTAAACATAAGACTATTTACAGTAATATCTCCAGTATCTAATCCGTTATTTCGGTAGCCTGTAGAGTATGCCAAGTTGATTGACCACGGTACTTCTGCTTGGTACAGTTTTGTGGTTTTGTTTTTATCTTCTTCGCTTGTATTTGCATCATTATTTCTTGCTCCGAATCTGTCTGTCGGGTTAATGTCTGCGCCAATTACGTCTTCAGAATTATTAGGGTCTCTCTTGGTTTCTTGTTTCTTGTTTCCTTTTTCATCTTTCTTAAAATCTGCACTAGAAATAGAATAATTTGCAGTTAAACTGGCATTTGTTAATCTTAAGCCTAAAAAGGAGTCATTAAATTCATTAATTCTTATGGCAGATCCTGTGGAAGAGGCAACTACTTTGTAAGGATCAAAAGAACCGTTTAAATTGATAGATAGCTTGTCTTTAAAAAGACGTGTTCCTGTAGAAAAACTAACTGGAGACCATCTCAAACTGTCTGCGGCAATATTGTAAGAGCTATTAAAATTTAGATTGTTTAGTATCGATACCTTTTGGTCTTCTTCATCGCTATCTGGGTCTTTTGGTGCAACTTTGGCCTCTAAAACGTTGTTTAATGAAATGCCAATAGCATTGCTTAACCCAGAAGAAGGACCGCCATAAATACCTTGATCAAACACCGTATAATCTTGCAAATCACTAGGGTCGTTACTAGCTTGTACTTGTTTTAAATATTTGTCTTGAAAATCGGGTCTATAGGAATAGGAGATAGAAGGTCTAAAGGTGTGTCTTATGGCTTTTAACCTTCCTTTTTTGAAATTAAAAGTACCATACACATTTGTAGATAAACTTAAGCCTGCATTATATTCTCTGTAGCTTTTAAATCCTCTTAAAGTATCTGTAACAATCACATTTTCATTAATGTCATAATTTTTCTGAATGTAATCGAACTGCCAAGTTTCTTCGTAGTTTACACTGGGCGACACTGTAAAATGTTTAAAAGCCTTAAAATTTGTGTTTGTACCTGTTTTGTGCTGCATACCAGCTCTGGCCGTTTCAAACATTTTAGCAGTGAAGAAATCTTCATCTGTAGTGCTTATTAAGTATTTACCATCTAAAGTATAATTAAAACCCATTTTTTGAATAGGGTTCTTTTTTACGCCACCTTTGCCTGCAAAAGGGTATATTCTGTTCATATTTACAGAGAGTGCTGGCAAGGTCATGGTAATTTCTTCTGTATTGGTGTTTTGTTGATGTTGTGCGGTAACATTTAAATTAAAAGGGGTACCCACAAACGTTTTACTATAATTTACAGAAGAACTAAGGGTGTTGGTTTGTGATTGTGCAATATTAAATTGATTTTGAGATTCTCGAAAAAACTTACTACTTCCTAAATTTACAGATGCGGTGAACCTAGAATTGGGACTTGCCTTGGTATCCTGATTGTGAGACCATCTTAGGTTGTAACGATTGCTTTTAAGAAAATTATCAAAACCACGAATTCCGGATATATTGTTTTCGAAGTTGAAATTGAAGTTTCCATTAAAACGATATCTTTTATTGTAATTTGAATTTGCCCTAAATCCCCAACTTCCATTAGAATAAGCATCTCCAGTAACGGCTAAATCTACATAATCATTAATAGCAAAATAATAACCACCGTTTTGAAAACCAATACCTCTATTGCTACTTCCGGTATCAAATGCAGGAATTAAAAAACCAGAAACACTTGTTGTGGTAATCGGAAAATAGGCAAAAGGTAAATAAATAGGTGTTGGTACATCTGCAAGGTATAATTGACTACCACCCACAATTATTTTTTTTCCTGGTATAATTTTCGCTTTGCTAGTTCCTATATAATAATCTAATTTTTCTGAAGTGGTAAACTTAATGTCTCTTACATAAATGGTAGAATCATTTACCCTTTTTGTTTTTTTTCCAAATGTAAACATCTCACCTTGTTTGGTTTTTAAACCATAAATTAAGGCTTTCTTAGTTTTGAAGTTGTAGACCATAGAGTCTTGCTCAGACTCTTCACTCCCTTGTTTGAAAATGGGGCGTTGCGTGTAACCAAGACTGTCTTTAATTCCTTTTGCAAAAAGAGTGTTCTTAGTGTAATCTACCACAATAATACCCGCTTTTAGATCAATATCTGTGTACGTAATATTCGCTTCGTTATACAGCGTAACGGTTTTGTTTTTTGCGTTCTGTATGGTGTAATCGGTTGCTATATGGGTAATAAGATCTTCTAAAGTTTCTTTTGGCTTTATAGAGTCTACAACAATAGAATCCTTTTCTTTCAGCAGCGCAGTCTCTTTTTTTAAAGAAGGAATCTCTTTAAATTTCTTTGCGGGAACGGAGTCTTTATTCATCAAAGGAATTGTAATTCCTTTCGTTGGTTTTATATCTTGAGAAAAACCTAACTTTGTAAAAAAGAAGCAGCAAAATAAAAGTATATATGATAGGTTTGTTTGCAATGCTTTAAATACTATTTTTGTAAATGAATAAAAGGATGGCTCATTATTTGAGTCTCCAAATTTAATAAACCAAAATTAGTTAAATTTTATTGATGCAATCCCAACAAAAACACAAAAATATTATCAAAAGTAAAATACTCTTTGTACTCTTCTTTATATGTTTAGGGAACACGGTTTCTGTTTGCGCCCAAAAAGAGTATGTAGTTGTCTTAGATGCGGGTCATGGCGGTAAGGATCCTGGTAATTTAGGTAACGGATTTAAGGAGAGCAACATCGCTTTAAAAGTAGTTTTAAAGGTAGGAGCTAAGTTAAAACAAGAGCAAAACATTAAAGTTTTGTATACGAGAAAGAAAGATGTTTTTATAGATTTATGGAAAAGAGGAGACATTGCAAATCATGCAAAAGCAGATTTATTTGTTTCTATTCATTGTGATTCTCATACATCAAATGCCTTTGGTGCAGGAACTTTTGTATTGGGGTTAAGAGGAAATAAGCAGAATTTAGAAATAGCCAAAAGAGAAAACGCTGTAATTCTTTTAGAGGATAACT
>Ga0075441_10000989_pt1 | contig 14009 bp, 13 predicted proteins | sample CoawatmetaG00DNA_FD_71582 | JGI IMG/M metagenome (GOLD analysis project Ga0075441, IMG submission 71582) | Marine microbial communities from the West Antarctic Peninsula - Coastal water metaG002-DNA | ecosystem: Environmental > Aquatic > Marine > Coastal | place: Atlantic Ocean: West Antarctic...
CCTTTACCTAGACCTAGTAATTCTTTTGCGCCTGCTGGCAGATTCATTCTTACCTGACGAGAAGGCATTTTTGCCATTTCGTGACGAGAAAGCGCTTTCATTTGTCGATTGCGTGGTCCAGTAGAACGACGCTTATCTTGGTCGACTGGTCTATACATCTTATGTTTGGATTTGGGAGTGGTGGTATTTCCTTCTTTATCCATTAAAACAACTCTATCGTCATCGCGTTTGCCGGCTTCACCTCCAGGTTCTGCCAAAAGCACTTCGTCTTCGCCACCTAAGTCTTCTCCTCCTAGATCGCCTTCTTCTCCTCCGAGATCTCCACCTAGGTCACCACCTAGGTCACCACCTAGGTCACCGCCAAGATCTCCTTCTTCTCCTCCGAGATCACCGCCAAGACCGCCGGCGGATGTTCCAGCTTCCTCTTCAGCCACTTGGTCTAATTGTGTAGCGATTCTCCTATCATAAAAGATTTCACGTTGATTGCGTAAGAATTCTTCATCCGAAATATCAAATAGGTTATGAGCAATCCATCGCTTTGAAAAGTATCCCTCTGTAGCAGCGCTAGCCACAGCAAACTTCTTATCCCAAGTTTCCAACTCTTGAAGTTCTGAAATCTTAGATGGATTGTTTAACCTTAAATTGAAGCTAACAAGGTCATCGCCACGGAAACCCAACGTATAAAGATGAATGATACCAATCTTTTCTAATTCCGTTACGATTGAACGTTGCAAGCGTTGGACTGTACGAGCAAAACGAATATCCTTTTGAGCTAATGCACCTTTATCTTCTTCGCCGCCCTCTCCTCTAATCATATAGGATTGAGGGATTTTAATAGCAGCAAATAGCTTATCACGAAGATATTTAATATCATCAATATCGCCAGTAAAAGTGCCGCCAGGAAGAGAAGTTATTTCAGTTTTGGAATCACCTCGGGTGGGAATAAAATAATCTTCTTCAACCGACATTGGATTGTAACGTAAGTCTACTCTTCCGGTATCCGGATCTACAATTTGATTACGCTTCATAGAGGTGATAAACCGTTGCATAAATTGCTCAACATCCTGAGAAGGGATATTACCTACGTCAACATAAAACACTCTTCTTTCGGGAGAACGCACGATACGATATGCCATCATTGCGTCTTCTAGTAGAGTTAACTGTCTCCAAATACGACGTGCGGGGTCCAACACTGAGGTACCATATGGCGCAAATTTATCATTTCCTAAAATTCTAAACTGCGCAACCTGCCAATTCTCAAATGTAACGCCGGCGCTGTTCCACTGATACTGAATGTAATTGGGATTGCTTTTGTCTTGCCCCTCTAGTCTTTCTATATCCCGCGAAGGAAGACCAATAGCGTTCGTAATCCCCATCTCTGGATCTATGTCTAGATAAAGATAAAAGTCTCCATATTTACACATGGTTCTAGACCAGCCAAAAAGATTAAATTCTATGTTAAGCACTTTATAGTATAGAGTTTCTAAAAGCTGCTTGATTTCCTCATCAGGACATTGTATTCGAAGCATTCTATTATACACGTTGAAAGTAGTCATCTCGTCAGCATATATATCTAATGCCGACGCTAGCTCTGGCATATATTCCATCTGTTCAAAATCGGAATAACGAGTAAGACGACTTTGAGTGTCCATGTTATATGAACTAAAATTATCTAATGGATTATAGCCCGACCGCTCAAACTTTTGTCCTCCCACATCTTTAAAGGTTCTTGCGTATTTATCTAGGCGTCGTCTTTTAAGTTGTCTAGTATTCTGCGATCTATAATTAATTATTGGACCTGAAAAAAGACGTGTTAGTCTCTTAAACAGCGGCGACTCGGTATTCTTAGTGTTGTTGTTGACCATGTATTATCCCTTAAATATCCAAGCAAATTCTTTCATTTTTTTATGTTCATCAAACATTCTATCGCGCATATTAGGCTTTGCTTGCCCTGGTGCGCGAGTATCTAGAGTTGTCGTTGTGGATATCATAGCGTTTAAAAAAGCTTTTTTGTATTCGATATCCCGTTTATTTTCGATAATTGCTGTATCTCTTACCCAACATCCAATAGCGCATGCCATAACTAAATCGTCATTGTAGCTTCGTTGTGCTTCTGGTCTCCCATTCTTCCAAATAAAAGTATCTAATTCATTTGCTAATCGCTTAGAATAAATAGTAAGAACTTTGTTTCTTATGAACTCTTCAAACTTAGCAATGATCAATGGTCGAGTCTTCTGAGAAGTAGTAAAGCCAGGAACAACGGATGAATTGCCCTCTGCTGCGTATTGCTCAACATATTGATGTGTGCCTTTTTTAGAATGATACACATTTGGGTATGCTTTGTCTTTTAACTTATCTAATACATGATACCCCACAGAATTATTTTCTATTACAACCATAGCGGTATTATATTGTAACCCGGTTGTATTAATTATTTCAGCAAAAACATCGGGTGATGGCTTTCCTTTGTATTCGCAGATTATTTCCATCGTTTCTAGTTTAAAAACGTGAAATGTGCTAGAGTCAGCACCGTCGCCTCTTGCCACATCAGCAACCAATAAATATTTATTTTCAGCATTAGGTTCTTCCCAAATCCAAGTGTTTCTATCAAATCCCACGCGATACACGGGTTCTTTAATCATTCCTTTAATACGCATAATATCATCTGGGTGAACGACTGTATCACCAGAAGTATTAAAATTGCATTCATACTCTTGAGCAATCTGTCTTTTGCTCATGTTTTTTGTTTCTATCTCAAACCAGCCGGGGTCTCTATCTGGGTGCGCGTCCCATGATAAGCTTACTGGAAAGAATTCGTTGTCTCCACTTTCTGCTCCGACATATGTTTCATGGAACCAATCACCAACGCCACATGGAGTTGATATTGCAATACATCGTCCACCAGTAGAAATTGTAGGATAAAGACCGGTCCATAGCTCATCTAGACCATCAATATGCGCAGCCTCGTCAATAACAAGGAGAGACAACGCCTCTGAACGACCAGCATCACCAGAAGTAGATGAAGCCTTAACTTGGCTTCCGTTATTCAGTTCAATGCTGTTTTTATTATCTACTTCGAAGTTCGCTATACGTATCCACTCTGGAAGATTTTTTAATATAATCTTAACTTTTCTTACTAAGTTAGCTGCGGTGGAGAGTTTAGTTGCAACAATAAGCACATTCTTGTCGCGGTGAAACAACACCAACCATGCAACATAAGCAGCTGTGATTGTTGATATTCCCAGCTGTCTTGCTTTTAGAACTACAATAAATCGATGTAACGCAAGGTTATCTACCAACTCATCTTGAAAATCATATGTTTTAAATGGAATCAGACCCTTGCCAGGGTGAGGGATTTTAGCGTAGGTGTTAATGAAATAGACTGGGCTTTTACCAGATTTGACGATCTCTTTGACTATCTTTTCTTTGGTAAGTTTGTAGGTCATTAATCATTTTTTCTGGTTACATTGTCTGGCTTTTTGTCAGTGCTTAACTCAAGAAACTTACGAAAATTATCTTCTAGGCGGTCTTCAGAGGGTTCACCTACTGGAATAACATCTTTCAAGTTTCCTACAGTATAAACCTTTGTTGCTTGCACCCAAGTGCGTATCTTAGACATGTTTTGCAGAATAAAGTCACAGGGACCGTCTTCTTTGAGCGAGAGCGTATCACTGGTAACCTTTTTATACTCTTTCTTCAAAAACTTAATAATGTCAGCATAGGTTTGTTCTAGCTCTTGATCTAGTTTTGTATTATGGAAATCAGACATAGGCATTTCCGATTGGTAGGATACGATTAGTTTTGGACCCGCCATGCGTACATTGAATCCATCTATAACCCTCGAATCGTTAATAGGGCAACCTTGCTCTCTTTTAAGACCAACAACTTTATCATCGCCCTCTTCAACAAATCTCTTATCATGAGAACCATCATAAGCATTTGCAGCTGCTTGATTAATTCCTTTTACTATGTCATATACTGTAGCCATTTAATTTTGCTCCCTTTGCTTTTTGTCTTTAAAATAACATTAACATTATCGGCTCTTATTTATATCTCGCGTCGTTTTGCATCCACTCTGCGTCAGAACATGTCGCCAATTGGGCTATTTGTTTTAATGTGCGGCTAGCATCAATTAAACCTTTTTTTTCAAAAGCTGAAAAAAGATTGGCTGACTTCTGCTGAAGAGACCACCAGCCCCCTCCCTGCCCTACCCTTTGCCTCCGATCCATCTCTTTAGCGGCGGCGCGCAAACCGTCTGAGCCAAAGAGAAGTTGCCGCACAGAGTCTTCGGCTTTTTCATCATCCTTAAAATAACCCGTGACACCGAGTAGTGACATGGCTTCTACAGCGCTGAGGACTTGATCTGAATTTTTGCAGGCGGTGGCTGCATTAAGTTGTGCCATGGCATGCTCCACCTGCGGGTTGGCGTCTTTACTTATTTCAGTTTCGTCGCCTTCTCTTATCGCTGTTTCATTTAAAAAGTAACGAGGATCAATTCTTTTCTTATTTTTTCTTATCATTAGTTGGTCTCCATCCGTTTAGCCATCTTTCTTCTCTGTCTTCGACCCATTGAATATAGCACATGCGGCAACATTCAAATTTATTCATATAAAGGTCATCTCTTAAATCAAAAGAATACTTATCGCACGTTGGGCATACTCTTTTGCTTTCTTTACTAATTAGATTTTTATCCAATAAAAAGCCTTCTTTGTTTACTTTCTCATTATTATCCGCTTTTTGTCGTTGCTTATAGTAAAACTCTTTTAGCTGCTGCAAGTATTCTTGTTCTTTTTCATCTGTCCATCCAGACTTGGGATTGACAATTGTTTTGTCTCCAAACTTTTTAGCAATTGCCTTTTCAATTTGAGCTATCTTATTTAAGTTCTTTTGTTTCATTTAAGTCCTAGAATGAAAATATATCATTTCCCTGCTTCTACGGCATACACAATCGCGATAGTCAAACCGATGCCAGTTAATACGCCGCCGGCATACCAGAGGGGGCTCCAATCATTTGTGTTTGAGGATATCTCACTTAAGCGTTCAATTTCTTTATCTTTGATTTCTATTAACGAAGAAGATCTTTTGTCCATTGCTTCCATAGAAATTCTTGTAGTTTCCAAAAGCACATTGAGTCTAGCAGCTTCTTTTTCTACTTCATACTTTACTCTCAAATCACATTCCGTTTGAGAGAAATTACCTTCAGCAAAAATCTTTGCAGCTGCAATTGAGTTTAATAATACACCAGCATAGGGAGCAGTTTGACCTTGCTTTATTCCCATTATTTTAGGCTGTGGGGGTAGCTCCGGTGGATCAGCTAATGCCGCCGTGGGAAACAACATAAAGAGAACTAGCATTAGCGCTATGGTTTTACTCAACATAATTCAATCCATACTTCTCAGCTATTAATTTTGCTAAAGCATCAGGATCATCGTGATATTTCTCCACCATGTCTTTAACTTCTTTGCGTTTTTTGTTGTCTAGTTCTTGTCTATCTGCGGAATATTTTTCTTCTATCTTGATTATTAAACCATTATATTTTTCAATAATCTTATTTCTCTTTTCTAGTTCTTCTTCGTGCGATTTATTAATCACATCTATTTGATTTTTATAACTTTTGTTTCTTTCTTCCAAGATTGTAGAAGCCGTATCCTTTCTTCTAAACATTATCCATAAGACCAAAGTATAGACAAGCACAGCCGGCACGTGCCAATTATGCTTTATCCATACCCAAGCCTTTTTTAGCACTGTTTTAAGAGCTAAAAAAGTTATCACTTACCATGTCTCCACTGTGTAGCAATATCAGCTAAGCCTTGAATACTAATATAAGCAAGTGAAATGGCAACCCAATCTTCACTAGCTAAAGAACTAGTAAACAACATTAAATACGTTGCTGTCGCCCAAACCATAAGCTTACGAGACATAAACTTATTTAATGTTTTATCTATAATTTGTTTCATCATTATGCACCTCTACTCTTTTTCTTTTCTATTGAACACAAAAGCTAACACCCTCAGCTATGTGCTCCTATTTTTCTACCTTATAGGCAGTTGTTCTGCCCCTTAAGCTTATAGGACCCTTTGCTCCAAGTGAAAATGGTGCTTGCTTGGGATCTTTTTCCTCATTAAACCTGTGATTGCTAGCTAAATTCGTAGGAGATTGTATAACAAAACCACTTTCAAAGTTAATATTTGGTTGGGCTGTATAGTCGTCCCATGTTGTGCCACCACCGCCGCTGCTATAATATTCAAAACAACCAATGTCCGGCACATCGCGAGACCGACTGGTGCCAGATATATCAACAACAATACCATCAAAGGCAGTTCCTGCGTTAACTGCTGGTGATGAAGCCTGAAGATTATAATTGCCTGCTATACTTGTTGCTGACCCAGCTGCAGCACCGTCCACAAAAAGCGGAACTGTATCTATAATATCTCCCGTCCCTGCGCTGCCGTTGGCATCATTAGCGTAATTCCTAAAATCTTCTCCAGAAACATTTAATAGGTTGTATGTGTGATCATCAGAACTAATTCCCATTCCGGAGCCAGAAACAATACAATTAATAACTTTTGCCCACGAGGTTATAATTGGGTCTGAGCTATGGGCGGCACCTCTATGTATAAATGTGCTAAAACTAGCTGTAATATCAGTCGCGCTGCCTGCGCCGGCGCCGAGCAATAGCGGCTCGTCTTCGGTATCCGCGCTAGAAGTAAACAAACAATTGCTTATTTCTACTCCATGCTGGGCACTGAAACAGGCATTGCGCGATCCTCCAAAATAAAGTACCGAGTCCTTAATAGTAGATGGAGTCCCCGTACGGTTATTAATAGAAAAATTAAACAATCTTGGAGTGTCGTGAATAAAGCATCCAGATATGTGAAAATAATGAAAGTCAGAGGCACTGCCTTTTTTTATAATTTGACCAAAATTAGGATTTCCACTGTTCGATGGACTTTTTAATTCTAAACCAACAAGAGTATACGGCGAGCCATATATCTCAAAAATATGATTAGCATTTCCGCCTGCATCAATCACTGGGCGACCTAGTTCGCTAGCAGTATGTGCAATTGTTATATTGTCTGCCCAAATATCCAGGCTGTATTCTGAATAGGTGCCCTCATCTATGATTTCAGCTGTATCGCCATCATCCATAAAACCGTAAGCCAGAACTGAGCCTAGTGTTAGTTTTGGGGCGCCTTGGCTAGTGCCGGCATTTGAATCGTTGCCTGTTTTTGCAACATAATATGTTGTCATCTAAACACCCCTCAAATTGCTATATGTGCAAACCCATCTTTTTTATCTATTACGATTTGTTGATCCACACAATCCTTTAAATTGTCAAGATGAGATATCAAAATGACAGTTTTAAAGTATGTCTTAATTAGTTCTAAGATAGAAATAAAACCATCCATATTCTCCACATCCAGTGCCGTTCCCGGTTCGTCTAAGATAAAGACGTCTGATTTAGGAAGAGAAGACACGGATAGTAACGCTAATCTAATAGCCATAGCTGCTAAGGTCTTTTCTGCACCAGAGCCCATTTCTATAGGTCGCTCGTCGTGGTGAGGATGTTTAATAAAAATATTTAGTTTTTTGTCGTCTGCCTCAAAAAATACTTCAAAGTCAACGACATTGGCTAATATCTTTCCAATTTCATCGTTAATGGTTGGTAGCTTCTTTTTTATTACATCATACGCAATACCATTGGAATGCATGCAACGCATAAATAAATCATAAGCTGAATATTCTTCTTGTAAATCAATAAGGTTTTGCTTTTTTTCATTTAAAGACTCAAGTTTTTGTTCCAGTGAACCGTTCTTTTTATAACACTCCAAAAGTGTATTTTGACATTCGTTTCTTTCTTTTTCTTTTTCTAAATAAACTTTTGTTTCCTTTGCTAGTTCCTTGGTGAGCGATCCTTTATTGTCTATTAATTCTTTATTTTCATTGTATTGACGTTCTTTGGCTATTAACCCCTCCAGTTCTTTTTCACTCACAAGAATAGCGTTTTCCCATTTTCCTTTTTCTAGGTTTGTTTTTAAGCTAGACTTTTCATAAGTGGTCTTTTTTTGTTTTACCTGTTCATACTGCTTTATATGTCGTTCTAATTGTTCTTGATTAAAACTAACAATTTGAATGTCTTTATCCTGACGATTCTCTTGAAGCCCCTCAACTATCTTTTTTAGATCAAAAGAGCTGCTTTCGGCAATATGTGCATCTTTAATAAATTTGCACGTAGGGTATTCATTTCCACAAGGCACTTCACTAAGTAATCGTATTTTTTTATCATTGACGTAAACTAGATTATTAGCTTTTTCCAAGTCTCTATCAATAATATCTAATTCAGCAAATAATTGATTTAGTTTCTCTTGTTTTTCTTTGCACTCACCAATATCAAAAGTTACTTCCAACTCGCGTATTTTCTTTAAAACTTTATTATTATCAGCAAGAATATGACCACAATTGACAATGTTTTTCCTATAAGTCTGAGTATTGTTCTCTTCTGCGAGAATTTGCTCTTGTATTCGTTCAATGTTGATAATTTCAGTTGGGAGGCTATCAATTTTTGCCTGTATAATTGAAACGTCTTTATTTAGTTCTTCTAGTTCTCCAGCTAGCTTGTCGCATAATTGATTCTGGTTCACGGATGTGTTTTCAAGATGCATCAACTGCTTTTCGGTTTCATATATTTCGTCATCATAGTTAACGTCTTCAGTTCGTCGTAAAGCTCCTCTTAGGTCAGTAGCGTCATCCTTAGCTAGCTTAAACTTTTGATCTAACATTTCTAAATCTAAAAATTTAGCTAATATTTCTTTTCGTTTTGTTGAGCCCTCACTGATGAATTGTAGAGCGCCAGTCTGTGATGACATAGAAGTTAATAAGAAATCATCTAACGTCCCGAAATGACTACGAATAATCTTATCTGTTTCATTGCGAGTCGTGCCGTTGAGTTCTGTAACCTCATCAGTTACTAAATCCTTAACAGTAAAATTAACATTTGTTTTCGCTTCTAGTATCTCTTCGCCTTTAAGTTTTTTAACATATTTTTCACTCGTGCGATGGACACAATACTCTTTATCACCAATCGTAATAATAGCTTGCCCACTCGCGTCTTGTTTGTTTTGATTAATAACATTAAGGTTTTTTCTTTCATTTTTACTAGTAGAATTAAACAATGTATAAAGAAGACTATCAACCACGGAAGACTTACCAGAATAATTCTTTCCAAATATTCCAATTATACCATTTAGCTTTTGCAAATTAATGCTATTATCTTCTCCATAATTAAATAAATTGTCCCAATCCACTCTAGAAAGTTTCCAATTCACATTACGTTGCACTTCTTCAGAATCTTCTACTACGGTGTTGTATTTCTTATTTAATTTAAAAACGTTTTCTAGTTGCTCTTCTGTGAGATTATAGTCTTTAAGGTATTCTTCTATTAATGTTTCCTGTACTGATACATCGCGAAGGTTGTCTACCGAAAGATTATTAATATATTGTTCGACATTCCCACGGTCTCCTGCAGATCTATTAAGATATGTAACACGTTCTGGCTTAAACCGATGTTGCGCTATCTCAAGTACACGCTTCATTGTTTGAAGAGGAATATTATTTTCAGATACTAAACGTATTCTTGCGCCAATAGGGCACTTAACTTTTTTAGGAAGGCGACCGGCTTTGGTTAATTTAATCGTAACAAACGGCTTGGGGTTGGGAATACTAATGTGTTTGACAGTAAAGTCATTTTTGCTATAGATATCCCATATAAGGAATCCCTTATCATCAGTCTCACCAAAATTTTGCTGCACTGTAGAGCCTGGATATCTAATCCGTCCTTCTGGATCTAAAACCTGATTTGTCTTATGAATGTCTCCCAAGAGTGCAAAATCATGCCCTGCGAAGATTTCAATGTTGTTTTCGCCATGCTCCATGACCCAGCCAAGGTCCGTTTCACAATTTGAAATAGATCCGTGATAAAGAGCAATGTTAATCCGATCATGGCTGCTAGGCATAACCCAGCCATCCCGATCAAAAACACTAAGTACATTAAGACAAATTTCTTTATCAATTAACCTCTCTCCGGAATTTTTAAGAAGAAATAAATTAGGCAAATTTAAAGCATTTACAATAGGTGAAATTGCGTCTTCACGACTGCTATTCTTAAGGTTGCCATCATGGTTCCCTAATATTATATAGGTTGGTGCAACTGCAGAAAGCCCAATTAAAAATTCAGAACACAATTTTACAAACTCTGGCGATATGTGAGTTTTGGAATGTGCGATGTCTCCACAGTGAATAATATAATCTACTTTTTCTTTTTTTAAACGTTCGAAAAGTGTTGCAAACACAGCGCGATATTCTTTATGATATCGCAGGTTACGTATATGGGTGTCAGAAATATGAGCGATGCGCGTCATTAATTCCCCCACTGTAATTTAAGCATGTTTTCTACGTTCATAAGTGTTGAGTTCTCCTTAAGGTATTCTGCTTCTTGTTTTGTCACAGAGCCAATATCTTCAATCTTAGATGTATCTAAACGATAAACCTTTAAGCCATATTCTATCATAGTAGAAATAACTTTTAAGGATTTAGATATGACGTCGTGATCTAGCGCTATATAAATTTTTGATTGTTTTGTCACAAGTTTTTTAAATAATTTTGTTTTTTCGTTTAAAGTGGAACCAAGCAAAGGAATAGAATTCTCTATCTTGAGAACGTCAAACATTCCCTCTACCAGAGTTACTGGATTGTTCCAGTCAATCAATAAGTCATTAAATATGACGTTCTTTGATACTGGAGGGTTTTTGTATTTTAGCCAATCAGTGCCATAGCTACGCGCAATAAAATAATCACAATCGCCATCTTCGTTAAAGGAGGGAATCACGATTCTCTTCTTGTATGGTCCAGTTTCACAATAACCAATCTTGAAATATAAAATATCTCTCCTAGATACTCCTCTAGTTGCTAAATAAACGAAAGGCTCTCTAGCCGAATATGGTAGTCCTTTTTTGGCTAAACAAATATATTCCTTTGGAAGAGTAATTGTTTGTTTAGGTTCTTCGGGTTTATTCTCGAACATTGTCTCTATAGAAGACATATCTATTTTTTGAGTTATAAGCGCCCATTGATATTGATTTTCGGGTGTCCCAAAACGCTTAACTAAGTAAGATATACCACCTTTTGTGTCACATACCCAACATTTGAACACATCTCTGTCGACATTAACAGACATCTTTTTCTTATGATGCTTGCAAAAAGGACAAAGAAACAAATGCTCATTTTTTGACTTGTAGGATGTTCCCAAAGTGTCTTGTATTATTACAAGTTTTTTAAAATTCATTTAGTATGTTTATCCGCAACAGTAGAAGCAGCAAACGAATCAGGCTTAACTTTGCATTTAAATCCTGATCCTGTTGCATATCCCACCAAAGCACGTGCCATTTCAGATGTTCTTTCATTTTTGCCTTCAGGTGACACATCTATATGGACTTCTAGATTAACGCTTGGACATACTTCGGTAATTCTTATAGCCAAATTAATGCTTTTTTCTACTTCTCTCAAAATTCTACTATAAAACCTCGTAGGCTCGTTATACCTTTCTTTGTTGTAAAAGTATATGCCGCCCTTTTGACCAGCAGCTCCTAATAATACAATACTAGTAATAAAAATGCAACAACTTCCGTTAACCAAAGAGTCAGTTCCTACAAAGACCTGACCCTCCTTTTTATGATGTAATTTTATTTTTTGAAGAACTTCGTAGAAAGTAGTATCGGTTTCGGAACCAGTTTTCCAAGTCATATTAATCCGGCGTTGGCTATAACAATGGCATCCGCAATATCAAAATATTTTGGTTTGGGATTACCTTTATGAGTATATTCTACCTCAAAAGTAGGATATTTGTCAAGCACCCATGCTAAGATTTCTTTTTTAGTGTTGTTCCCTTTGGGAATTTTAATCTCATTTAATTTTCTGGCTTGTTGTGCTGTAAAATACGTTGGAGGTTTATCATATATGTCATAGCATATCCAAGATATGATTCCATTGAAGCGCTGGAGTGTTGCCATTGTTTTAGCGCTTGAGCCGCCTGAGTTGAAAAACATAAACGGCTTTTCAATGAAAACTTGTTGTATAGGATATTGCACTTTCATATCCGTTAGCCCATTCTTAATATATTCTGATTTCTCAAACATATTAGAAAAACGTTTTTTATTTCTCATATCCCAAACACCAGAGCGTATAATTTCCGCATCTCCGTCTAAGATACAAAAACCAGTTATACTGGTGCTTATATCCAATCCCAATATCATTTAGTTATTCCTTAAAGGTCAAGTTTGAGTTTAAAAGTAAAGTCTCTTTCCCCGGTTTTTTTAATCGGAGTCGCTACGTTAGCAATTGCAATGAGATTTTTCTTTTCGTCGTATATACCTATTTTACTTATAAATGTTTGATGTTTAAACTTTTCTTCATAATCATAGAATGAAGAGCTTACAGTGTTGTATATGTTCACTTCTCCATCTTCTGTGTATTGTTTGCTGCCTGTAAGGATGGTGCCAGACTGATGTGAAGCATAATCAATATGAGTACGATTTGTAGAGTAATTTAAATCATTTTTATTTGCTTGAGCAAACATTGTCAATGTTTCTACATGATTTGTCCCTTCAAGTCCTATCTCGAAACTAGCTGATGGTGTTACGGTTGTGCTGCTATCATTAGCGCCGGCAGCAAAATTAATCCAATTACCTTGTCTAGTAATATCTCCAAAACTAAACGAAGCTTCGGTGAGAGCCCAGCTTCCCGTTAACACTATAACCCCTTCAGTATAGAGAATCACCCCTGCAACCGAGCCACTTCCATTTGCTTGAGCATATGCACTGCCGGCAGTCTGAATTAATTCTCCATTATAGTATGAGTCTTGAAGTCTGCCAGCAAGAGTGCCAGAAATATAAAACTTAAGATCGACAGTTCCTTTTTTGATTTCGCTTCCATAAAAGATCGAAGGAATGTAAAGCAAGGTCAGCTCTTGTATCTCTTTGTTTCCCAAAGAAGAAGAAAAAGCATAATGGTTACTCAAGGGTTGATAGTAGTTTAAAGTATTCTTAAGAGCTAAAATGTGAGACCCTGTGGGGTTAACTGTCCCATGACCAGCTACAAATCTTTCTCTCGACAAAGAAGCTGATAGGGGATAAGAGCCTGTAATGATATCACCCAGCTGGAAAGCTGTATTATAATCAGCTTTTGAAATTCCCTGAAGTGCTTCAAAGCTACCATCCTTGGTGATAAAAGGATAAATTAAGGAGTCGGATGGTCGGTCAATGTTAAGCTCATATAAGCTTAACGACCCAACTTCCGTATGGGTTATATTGTCAACAAAGGCGCCGCTATGAATATTTAAATTATTAAAATAAACATTGTTATCATTAACATCAAATTTTACTTTTGGATGCGCCTTGATGGTATTATAAAATATTTCATTTTTGTTAAACTTGTAATAAGGCATTATAATACATTAATAATCCAATCTAACCCTCAAAGTTAATTCGTTTGAAGGAGTCTTCTTCAGAGGTTCAGATAATTTAGCAACCGCTAAAAGCTCATTATCAGGGGAATACAATCCTACTGTTGTTATGTAAGAAACTGGGTTGGCAGTTGGATTGTTTCCTTTTACTATAATTTCAGAAGCGGATAGATAAGTCGTATTTGACGAATAGTTGTATTCAGTATTGTTTGCGCGGCAGAAATAGATTGTAGAGTTCAATTCAGTGGTGTTGTTAAAATCAACATTGTCATATGCATATCTAATAGCATTGGCATTTTCATCAATAGTAAGAGCTTCAAACCCATCTTGCGCTGAGCCGGTGTTGGAAGTGATAGGCACGCCAGCGGTGGTAGTGGTGGGTATGCCGCCCAAAACAACAGAAGAGGTGAGCACTACAATACCTGCTTGGTAATATACGTGACCTCTGACAGACGCACCATCAGGTTCCCGTGTTGCGGAGCTAGTATACAGA
>Ga0075441_10000997_pt1 | contig 13944 bp, 12 predicted proteins | sample CoawatmetaG00DNA_FD_71582 | JGI IMG/M metagenome (GOLD analysis project Ga0075441, IMG submission 71582) | Marine microbial communities from the West Antarctic Peninsula - Coastal water metaG002-DNA | ecosystem: Environmental > Aquatic > Marine > Coastal | place: Atlantic Ocean: West Antarctic...
CCATTATTTTTTTAAATTAGAGTTTATTGGGTAATAATAGTTCATGATTGTTTTTCAAGAAAGGGGTATTACGCATCTAGATCTTCATGGTGAAAGGCATGCTGATGTAGCTGACATGATTCTTGATTTTGTTTATCAGTATCAAGCTGAAATACCTTTAATAATAATATGTGGCAATAGCGTTAGAATGATAACCATCGTTTCTGATATATTGACTAAAGACTCTATTACCTTTTCCTCTCCAAGGTTTGGTATCATCAGGATCGAAAGGATATAACTTATGAACATACCAGACATACTTTTATTTGATAACCAGCTATCTGAAGAAGAAATAATTATTCAAAAATCTGCAAGAGACTATTGTCAATCTGAATTAATGCCAAGAATCTTGAATGCAAATAGAAATGAAATTTTTGACAAAAATATTTATAAAGAAATGGGTAGTCTTGGTTTTCTTGGAGCTCCAATACATGGATATGGTTGCGCAGGAGTTAACTACGTATCTTATGGACTCATAGCAAGAGAAATTGAAAGAGTTGATTCAAGCTATAGGTCAGCTTTTAGTGTTCAAACATCACTAGCAATGCATGCTATTTATAAATTTGGTACCGAGGATCAAAAAAACTATTACTTACCTGAAATGGCAAAAGGTAATCTGATTGGTTGTTTTGGCTTGACGGAGCCTGACGCAGGATCTGATCCTGACTCTATGAAAACCTCATCAAAGAAAGTTGATGGAGGTTATATTCTAAATGGTTCTAAAACATGGATTACAAATGCACCAATAGCAGATATCTTGGTAATATGGGCCAAAGATGAGCAGGGCATATTAAGAGGATTTATAGTTGATAGGGATATTAAGGGTATAAATACTCCAATTATTGATGGTAAGTTTTCATTACGTGCTTCCGTTACAGGTCAGATATTTTTAGAGGATGTATTCGTGTCGGAAGATAAAATACTTCCGGATGTTCAAAGTTTTAAAGGACCATTTTCGTGTCTTAATATGGCTAGATATGGAATTGCATGGGGGGCACTTGGAGCCGCTGAATTTTGCTGGGACGCAAGTCTTTCATATTCAATGGAAAGGGAGCAGTTTGGAAAGCCATTAGCATCAAAGCAGCTAATCCAAAAAAAATTAGCTGACATGCAAACAGAGATTAGCATAGGCCTTCAATCAGTTTTAAGAGTGGGAAGGTTAATTGATAGTGATGAGATGAAGCCTGAAATGATTTCGATGTTGAAAAGAAATAACTGTCAAAAGGCTTTAGATATAGCAAGACTAGCTAGAGATATTCATGGCGGAAATGGTATTAGTGATGAGTACCATGTCATCCGTCATTGCATGAACTTAGAGGCTGTAAATACCTATGAAGGCACTTCTGATATTCACGGCCTGATTTTAGGTAAAAACCAGACCGGTCATAGCGCTTTTTAATTTAATCTTTTAAGTACTTTTCAAGAAAGTCTTCTTGGATTTGTAGGTATTCCAAAGCTGCAAGTTCTCCACAATTAGTAACACAATGCCCTTCGTAGGCTTGGAACATTGATTCATAAACTTTACCCTTAGATTTGAGCTTTGATATTAGATCTTCAGCGTGAAAGGGAGGAACAACCCTGTCATTAGATCCCTGTAGAACTAATACAGGGGCTTGAATATTATCAACATACAGCAGTGGAGATACTTCTTTTGCATATTTTTTTCCTTCTTCCGTTGAGGTGTCCCCCCATTCTAGGAGAGGCTCTTCATCCCATGACTGGAATCTGCTAGCTTTTCTTGCAAAATTCTCTAAAAGTTGTTGTTGATCGGTTACCCCGATTGCGTTTATTCCGCATCTATAAACTTCAGGAGTGAAAACAAGACCCGCCATAGTTGCATAGCCTCCATAGGAAGCACCAGCGATGCATACTCTATCTTTATCTGCATAGCCATTATCTATTGCCCAGGTTACCCCGTCAGTAATATCATCTTGCATTTTTTTACCCCACTGCAAATTACCCGCAGTGTAGTGATTGGTTCCCAATCCAGTAGAGCCTCTAAAATCAGGCTGTAAAACATTTATACCTCTGTTAACAAAAAACTGAGCCCATGAATCGTAGTAAATATATTGTTTTGTATTCGGCCCACCATGCGGCAATACGATAAAGTAATTTTTATCAGTCTTTTGTTTAGTCAAGGTGAGAAGGGCTGGAATCTCTAATCCATCTCTTGCCGTGTAACTTACTGGCATTGCTTTCACTAGCTTAGACCTATCAAGCCAAGGCGATCTTTGAAAAAGAAGTTTTACTGAACCTTCATTAAGGTTAACTAAATAATAATCACCAGGATTGTTTGTATTTCTCACAGCTACGACCATTATCTTTCTATCGCCACTCGAAGATATGATTGATACATAATCGTCAGGGAATACCGATTGAACTGTCATGAAGACTTGCTCAGCCTCTTTATCTAAAAACACTCTTTCTGGTTTCAGTGTTTCATAATTTACGGACTCTAACTCGCCAGTCATTAAGTTTTCTGAACCTGATCCACTTGCTTCTCTACAACTTCCTGTTAGACCGCTGACGTCATAATCAGGATCTTGATATAATTTATCAGAGAATTCTCTAGTATCTGTATCATAAAAATAAATAGCATTAGTATCATTCTCTTCTAAAATTTCTCCAGAAGGACTAAATTTTGAACCTGATACAACTAATTGCCCGTCATAGGTTCCAATAGGAGCAAATCCAGGTTCTTGGCATTTAAATGAAAAGTGCTCAACCCATTCCTTGGACTCAGGTTTGTATTCGTACAAGACTCTATCTATTCCTTCATCCAAAAGAATGCCCTTGGGCGTTCCATCTGGATTATTGATAATGCCTAAAATAGCCTTACCTTTCATATTAGAAATATCTGGACCATACGCAATAAGATCTCTTTTGCCTGTATAAACATTTAACCTATAGAAGTCACCAACTGCATCACGTCTAGTATTATTTAACTCATAGACATACTTAGGCTCTCCATATGAAAAATTGTAAATTTTAAAATAGTTACTCCAGGACTCATACTGCCTAATAATTTTCTTTCTTTTTCCATCTATATTTATACCAAATACAACTCTAGCTTTAATATTTTGACCTCTTTTAGATTTTGGTGTGTACCAAATCCTTTCATTATTTAGCCATCCCGCAGCTCCTATTGCGTCACTTGAGTTGCCTTGACTAATGGTTTTAGATTTCATTGTTTCTAGATCAAGAAGCATTAATCCTCTAAAATACATTTCCTCTTCAACTCGCATTGACTTATCTTGCTCAATATCACATACGTTGTCTTTGATAGTATTTGTTATAAGCATGTGCTTTCCATCAGGTGATATTTGGAAAGAGTTGCTATTTGAAGCGCAGACAAAATGCTCTATAGGTATAAGACCATTTTCAGCTAGTGTGTTTTGAGAGAAAGTTGTAATCAATATTCCGGAAAGAAATATTTTAGAAATTTGCTTTATATTAATACTCATAATCTGATCCTTTTAAAATAAAAAATGCAATCCTCACCTGGTGTCAAGTTAACTTTACATAATTGTTGTTACAAAGATTATATATAAAAGTTCAACTTTTATTGCATTTTTTATATAAAAAAAGCAAAATGAATTGTTAAACATATTTACACGAAGGGGATTCGTATGAGAATTAATTTATATTCATTAGCATTATTTGCTTTTCTATTTACATCTGTAGGTTTTGCAGACAACCCAGGAGAAGATGTTTCATCTGATCCAATAGTGGCTGAGTCAAGCGAAGCTGTTACTGAAGAGGTCGTTTCTGAAGAAGCGGTGCAAGTTTCATCTAACGACGATGAGGAAGTTGTTAGTCTTGAGAAAGTTGTAGTGACTGGATCAAGAATTAAAAGAACTCAACAAGAAGGTGCGTTACCTGTTCTAGTCATTACTAGAGAGGATATGGATAATTCTGGTTTTAAGAGTGTCACAGAAGCACTTCAGTCTATTCCATCTGCTAATGGCTATACCCAAAATGAGTCATTTACAAATAGTTTTACACCAAATGCTAATGAGTTAGATTTAAGAAACTTAGGACCAGGTAGAGTTCTATTTTTAATTAATGGTAGAAGAACTGCGGATTACCCAATTCCTTTTAATAATGCTGGAAATATAGTTAATACATCAATCGTTCCTAGGGGCCTTGTTGATAGAATCGAAGTTCTTTCACAGGGAGCATCCGCCATATACGGTTCAGATGCTGTCTCAGGTGTTGTTAATATAATTACTCTTCAAGGTAAAGATTACAGCGAGTTCGATATAAGAACACGTCAAATGGAAGCAGGTGGAGATAATATCCACGAAGCTACATTCACAACTGGTGGTTTCTTTGGTAGCTCTAGTTGGACTTTTGGTCTAAATGCTGAAATGAGAGATCCTATGTATTATGGGGACAGGGATGGATTTAATTCTTTCACAAATGATCCTGGCTATGGAAGCGGCTATGTTGCTCCTCGTGCTGGTTTACTCTGGTATACACAAGCAGGTGCTGGTGGTGTTAATAGATTTTATGGATCAGAAGAATTTGGAATTCCTTGTACAACAGTTTCACCTGATTTTTTTGATTTTGATAAGCAGGTCGCTGAATATGGTTACACTGGTTCTTATCCAGGCCACATGTGTGGTCACGATTATGGATCTTCTAAATTTGGCGGAACTTCTGCAACTATGAGCAATGAGAGAGAAGATGCCTCTGCTATGCTTTCTTTTACTCATAATTTTGATAATGGAATGTCATTTGATGCAAGAGCATACACTTATACTGATAAGGCTTACTTAAGAAGTGATGTTAATAGGTATCTTACTATGTCGGGTGGAATATTAGATCCAAGAAGAGTTGGTGAGTTTGTTGCCACTTCATCTGATCCAGCCAACCAAGTACCATTCGGTACTGTGGGATATCATCAAGTTAGTTATTTTGTAAGAGAATTCTCTGCTAATAACGCTCCTGCAGCAGAAAGCAAGAGTGATATTGATGAAGAGTTAACTGATGTATTTGTCGGTCTTTCAGGAACAACCTCTCAAGGGTATGAATGGTCAGTGGGCTATAACACTACAAATTATGACTATACAAATACTAGACAAACATTTACAAATAAAATGTATGACTATTTTGCTGGTGTTGGAGCAAAAGATGCTGCTGGAAACTTGCTAAAAGGTTCGTATCAAGAATATCTTTACGGTTATGCTTATAGTCAAGCCACGCTAAATAGCTACAATATAACAGATCCAGTATGTGGATATCAGAATCTTTACGGTAGATCTTCATGTTTCTTAAAAGAAAGATTATTTGGCGAAGTAACTAACGATATGCTCGTAAGCTGGATGGCTGATGACAGTGTCAGCGCTGCATCTGAGCAGTCTACTTTAGATTTTCAAATATCTGGAGAATTTGAACTTGCTAACAAGTTTATTGGATTTGCTGTTTCAGCTGACCATCAAGAACAAGAATATGCTTTAACTCCATCAGCTGGAAGACTTGATGATGATAGTGTTGCCGGAGCTATTGTATTTATTCAGGGTTCAGCAATACAAGGTGGCGGTAAAAGAGAGAGAGATTCCTTTGGTGTTGAGCTTTCATCACAAATAACTAATAAATTAGAAGCTAACTTTGCCTCTAGATATGATAAATATGATGATGCTTCTTCTAATGTTGGTTCAAGACAGTCATCCATGTTAAGTTTTGCATATAGACCAAATGATGATCTTTTAGTAAGAGCTTCTTACTCTGAGTCATTCAGAGCTCCTGATATGAATTACTTGTTTCAAAAAGCTAGTTCAGGTTTCTATAATGGATTCCAGGACTATGTAGCATGTTATGCCTACGTTAAAGCCGATCCTACTACCTACAACTATGCTGATGCCAGTGAGTGTGAAATTGGTTCAGGAAGTGTTAAAGCTAATCTTCAAGGTAATACCACTCTTGAAGAAGAGGAAGGTGAAAACTTTCAGCTTGGTCTTGTTTGGAATATTACTAACAACTTAGACTTCACTATAGATCTTTATGAGATCATGCTTGCAAGTGCTGTTACTAGAGAAAGCCCATACACAATTAATTATGCAGAAGGTAAATGTACATGGGGTGCAGAGTTTGAGACCTTTATGAAACAAGAATTTCCTACAAGAGATTGTGCTGCAGTTGCTGCAAAGATTGTTCGTGGTCCTGCTGTCAATGATTTAACTGGAGCAGTATTACCAATAGGCGCTTTTAAAGAAGTAAGTCCTGCTTATTCTAATCAGTCATACATTAATTATGAAGGTGCGGATTGGTCATTAAACTATAGACTTCAAACTGAAAATGCTGGTGATTTCGGCTTTGGTATCTCCTCATCTCATATTTTAAAAAGTGCAACTAAATTTGATTCTTATTCAGAAGAAAATGATGCTCTAGAGGCATATAATTATGAGCCTAGATCTCAGCAAAATATTAGTGTTGGTTGGAGTTACAAAGACTTCCGTGCAACATTGTTTACAGATAGAACTGGTCATATGGAAGCTTATGAAGGCTATTCAACTCCTTCTAAGACAGACCCTCATATGCTTATTAACTTGTCTACAAACTATAATTACAGTCCAGATCTAAACTTCTACTTTAGTATTGCTAACGTTGAGAATAAAATGCCTCAAATGGATGAAGCTTACGGCTTCCCTTACTACAACAGAGGATATTTTAGTGCTTACGGTAGATCTTTCTCACTAGGAGCTCAGTATAGATTCTAATTAGAATTTGATTAATAAAAGAGCTCTTTTTTAGGGCTCTTTTTTTATACATTACTTTAAATATATATATAATAACAATATGAAAAATTTACTCACCTTACTACTTATTTCCCTACCTTTGTTTGCTCAAGAAATTGTTAACGAAACAATTGACACTCAAGTGGAGGCAAGTAATGTTTCAATAGAACTTCAAAACAAAATTGATGATTTAGATATAGAATCTAAGAAAATCTATTTTGATTACAAAGATACACTAAATGAATACAAGTCTCTTAAAAACTATGACGACCAATTGTCCCAAATAGTTGAGGCTCAAATTGAGGAGATTGCTAGTATTTATGAACAACTAGACTCACTTGATAGTATAAATATTGATATTCTTCCTCTGCTTAAAAGAATGGTTGATTCCTTGGCAAAATTCATTTCGATAGACATTCCCTTCCTGAAAGAAGAAAGAGAAGATCGATTGAATGAATTGGATGAATTAATAGTAAGAGCTGATATAACCACCGCTGAAAAATTTAGAAAGATATTTGAGGCTTATCAGATTGAAGCTAAGTTTGGTAAAACTATAGAAGTTTACCAAGGTTTTATAGTTGTCGATGACTCAGAAAAGGCTGTAGACTTTTTTAGACTGGGTAGACTTGGTTTGTTCTACAGAACGCCTAATGGGAAAGAGACAGGTTTCTGGAACGCAATAAATGAGCAGTGGGAACATAAGGGCTCCTCTCTAAATAATGAAATTAAGGCAGCTCTGGCGATTGGCAATAGACAAGCGCCACCAAATTTTATCTCACTTCCAGTTAAACCTATTACGGAATAATTATGAAAAAATTAAATTTATTACTTATCATTTTATCTTTTAACTTAGTCTCGCAGGAGGTTGAAGAAATCTCACTTGACGATCAAAGAAATAACGAGATTAATGCATTACTAGAACTGGTTAAGGCCAATCGAAGTATTTACGTCAATCAAGATAATCAACGCTTAAATTCATTTATAGAAAAAGTAGCAGAGAGAACAGCATTGCTTAACAGCGCCAAAAAGAAACTTGCAAATGAGACTGTTAGAAATACAAAACTTGAATCTAACTTTGAAAAAAATGAGAAAGTTCTTTCAGAGCTAGAAGAGAAACTTCAAATTAAAATTGGCGTATTGGGCGAACTTTTCGGAGTTACTCGTCAATATGCGGGCGAGCTAGCAGCCGCTACTGACAATTCAGTTATATTTTACGAATTTCCTGAAAGACTCGAAAGACTAAAAACAATTAGCAAAATTAAGGTTCATAACCTTACAGAGCTTGAAGACTTATGGCTTGCTTACTTTGACGAAATTGTTGCTGGTAGTGAGATTAAAACAATTGAAGCTCAGGTAACAGATGCCGATGGTGAAAGCTTTCAAGGAGCAGTTACTAGATATGGATTATTTTCTGCATCTCACAAAGGAAAGTTTGTTACTCCGGTATCATCCTTAAATAGCTTTCAACTATTAGCAAAACAACCCGAATCAAATATCCTAAGGTCACTAAAGAGACATTCTAAAGCAGATGACTATTCAGCAGTTTCCATTGACCCAACTAGAGGCTTTCTATTATCTTTGTATCTTGATAAGCCAAGCTGGTTCCAAAGAATTGCTCAAGGCAAGACAATAGGTTTTGTTATAATTTTCATAGGCTTAATAGGAGCTGTATTTAGTGCATTCAAAATATATAAGCTTAGAGAACATTCCGCAGAGGTATTGAACGAATCAGAAGGCGTTGTATTTCAGATGATTGATTCTGTTAAATCCAATCCATCACGAGAATCTAAAGAAAATATTATTGATGAGATAATCATAAATTATTCTGGAAAAATTGAATGGGGTAATAATTGGGTTAAATTTTTTGCTGCTGTTGCTCCTCTTCTAGGTTTATTAGGAACAGTTATTGGTATGATCGAGACGTTTCAGGCTATTACTTTATTTGGAACAGGAGATCCTAAACAAATGGCTGGGGGTATCTCCCAGGCTTTAATAACAACTATGTTAGGCCTTATAGTAGCAGCTCCTTTGCTGGGGATGTATACATATATTTCTGAAAAGACTTCTTCAATAATACAAATATTAGAGGAGAAAGCCTCGTATATCCTTTCTAAGGATTAGAATATGTTTTTAACTGAGTTGATAGCAAGAGGCGGGCCCGTTCTCTATTTGTTATTTATATTAACTTTAATAATTTTTTATATTCTATTTAATAAATATTTTTTTGTATTTGTGGATAAAAAAGTTTGGACTTCTTCTAAGTTAGAAGAGTATGTTACTAAAAATCCTCCTGAAACAACAAAATTATTCTTCGTTGAAAAGACTTTTATTTCTGAATTTAGAAGAGACTCTTTCGCTAATATTAAGCTTCTTGATGGACTTATAGGTATGTGTCCAATGATTGGCTTATTAGGAACTGTTTATGGAATGATTGAGGTTTTTGAAGTCTTGTCTTTTTTAGGTACTGGTAACCCCAGGGCAATGTCATCAGGAGTTGCAAAGGCAACCATACCAACCATGGCAAGTATGGTAATAACACTATTTGGACTTTACTTTAGGCAGGACATAGCGCAAAGGCTTGATAAATCGACATTAGAAATTAGAAAATTATTTAAAAATAGAGGTTACTCCCATTGAGAAGAAAAAATAGAAGACCGGTTGAAGATTCAGCTCTAGATTTAACACCTATGATGGATATAGTTTTCATAATGTTAATTTTCTTTATAGTTACAACATCATTTGTAAAAGAAACTGGTGTTGATATAAACAGACCTAATGCTGAAACAGCTGAAAGAGATGAAAAGGGCAATATCCTGGTGGCAATTACTCAAAACAACGAAATTTGGATTGATAAAAGAAGAATTGATTTAAAAGCTGTTAGAGCAAATATTGAGAGATTAAAAATAGAATATCCTGGAGGGTCTGTAATTATTCAGGCTGATAAAGAATCTAGATCTGGACTTCTTGTAGAGACCATGGATCAAATAAGATTAGCCGGTGTCCAAAACATCTCAATTGCAGCAGCGAATGACTAAAAATTATAATTATTTGATTAAGGCTATAACTCCAGTTATTGCTACCTTATTCATTTTTTTTGTAATTCAGTCTCTCATTTCTCAGGCTGTTGGTCTAAAAAAAAATTCAGATAAACCAAGTTTTGTTGAGTTCATAAGAATCAAGCAAGACGATAGTTTGCAGGAAAGGAAGAGAACTATCCCAGACAAGCCCCCAACCCCAAAAAGACCACCCCAGCCTCAATTAGAACTTGATGTTAACAAGCCGCCACCAGTTGCTCAGCTAGACTTTGATATGCCAAATTTTTCTTTGCCTACAGATTTTTCTGGTGCATTTCTTGGTAACTTAGAATCTATGGGAACTGGAATGAGTCAGCTCTTGCCGATTGTAAAGGTTGCTCCAAGATGCCCGAGAGAAGCTAATGGTATTAATGGCTCGGTAACTATGATCCTCACAGTTAACGCATCTGGCAAGGTCTCAAAAGTATCAATCAAATCATTTAAGCCAAGCAGAGTATTTAATTCAGAAGCCATTAAAGCCGTAAAGAGATGGCAGTTCAAGCCTAAAACAATTGATGGTGTTGCTGTAGAGCAAAAGGGCCAATTATTAGTGGAGTTTAGTTGCAATGTATAGGTATTTATTAATTTCAGTCTTTTTACTGTCTCCTTTTCTTAAGTTAGAAGCTGCAGATGATGCTATCAATCAATTTACATATGGCTACCTTAAAAAAATTAATGAATATATTGAAGAGAGCGATTTTGAGGGAGCTCAAAGAGATCTCGATATATTTGTAAGAAGATATTATTTGAATGAACAGAGCTATGAAAGAGCTCTGATTAATCAGCTATATGGTAATTTTTATGCAATACAAGGCAAATATGATGAGGCTATACCCTGGTACTTAAAGTCTTTAAAATTTAAAAAAATGCCATTAGTTACTGGTCTTCAGGTAAGAAAAAACTTGGCGCAATGCTATTTCCAGAACTCTAATTACAAAGGCACGATAAAAATTTTAGAAGAATATAAAGTTGTCGCTGAAAAAAGAAGACTTCTTTTCCCTCCTATAGATAGGATTATGCTTGGCATATCTTATTTTCAGAATAATGAATTTGAAAAAGCTTATGAAAACATATCAGCTGCCAATAGATCATCTACCTCTTACAAAGAAGATTGGCTAGGTTACGAGCTTTCTTTAGCCATACAGTTAGAAAAATTTACCGAAGCCTTAGAGGTTTCTCAGTTATTAATTTTTGTTAATCCTGATAAAAAAGAATACTGGAAACAGCTAAGTGGACTTTATTACATGCAGGATAATGATAATGAGTCACTAGCAGGTCTGGAATTGGCTTATGAGCAGAATACTTTATCTAAAGAAAAGGAGTTTCTTGATTTAAGTCGTTACTACCTTTACAAGAACTTGCCTCAAAAAGCCATAAAAACTATTCAATACGGAATTAATCAGGGCATAGTCGATGAATCAAAAGAAAATTATGAGTTGTTAGCTGATTCTTACTTTATTCTTAAAGATAGAGTTACTGGTATTAAATTTTTGCAAAAATCTTTGAGTATTGAAAAAGATCCTAATACTGCTTTCAAAATAGGTAGGTTTGCATTTGAAGAAGAGGACTGGAAGACAGCTTTTAAATATCTTCTTGAGGCCAAAAAACTTAAGTATACAAAAAACCCAGGTAGGCTAGATTTACTTATGGGTATAGCGCTTTACGAGCTAAGTGATTATAAGAAATCCAAGTTTTATTTTAGTAATGCGTTGGAATTTGATGGAACAAAAATATCTGCTGAGGGATGGCTATCCTATCTAGATGACTTAGGTAATTAATTTATAAACATGTTCGTCGTATATAATAACCTGAACTTTACATATAGATGAGTGTCTAAGCGATATGACAATTAATACTTCTAAACTTACGCGCTCCTTTGAAGTGGGTTCTGAGACTGTTCATGCCTTAAAGGGAATAGACTTAAATGTTGATGCAGGTGAGTTTATTTCAATCATGGGCCCATCCGGATCTGGCAAAACAACTTTAATGAATATTATCGGTTGTCTTGATACCCCAACTAGCGGTGAATATTATTTAAATAATCAACTAGTAAATGAGTTAGATGAAGACTCTTTGGCTAGAATTAGAAATAAAGAAATTGGTTTTGTATTTCAATCATTCCATCTCTTAGCAAAGAATTCAGCGTTAGACAACGTCCTACTGCCAATGAAATATGCAGGCACGGATATGAATGAGGCATCTATAAGAGCAAAGTTTGTTTTAGATCAGGTTGGCCTATCTGATAGAATAAATCACGGCCCTTCTGAGTTATCTGGTGGTCAGCAACAAAGAGTTGCTATAGCAAGAGCTTTAGTAAACAAGCCAAGTATTTTATTTGCAGATGAGCCAACTGGTAATTTGGACTCTAAAACAGGTGAAGATGTAATGAATCTATTTAAAGAACTCAATGAGCAAGGGCAGACAATAATTTTAATTACCCACGAAGAGGATATTGCACGACAATCAAAAAGAGTCATAACAATAAGAGATGGATTAATAGAAACGGATAAACAAATATAACTATGAAAAATAATACTAAAAATTTATATAAAATACTTGGCATAATAATTATTACAAATGGTCTTATGTCTTGCGGCTCAGGATCTGATGCATCTGCAGAAACACAGTTCTATAAGAAGAAAGAAGTTAACCCAGAGAAGTTAGAAGTAAATATAGAGGCGTCAGGAGTTATTGAGGCAATTTCATCAGTAGAGATAAAGTCAAAGGCTTCTGGAGAGGTTCTATTTTTGGGAGCTGAAGTTGGGGATTATGTCAAAAAAGGATCTATGTTAGGCCAAATAGACCAAAGAACTCCTAAGAACATTCTAGATCAGGCAAAGTCTGACTTAGAGGCATCTAAAGTTAGATTAAAAAATTCTGAATCCCAATCAGCTCGTGGAAAAGAGCTTCACGCTAAAGGAAGTATTTCAGATAAAGATTTTGAAGATATTCAAGAAAATTTTGCACAAGCTAAATCATCATTAGTAAGAACAGATGTAACTTATGAGAATGCAAAAATAGCATTAGATGACACTATTGTAAGATCGCCAATTGACGGAACTGTTATTTCAAGACCTGTAGAGGTTGGGCAAGTAATTTCCTCGCCCACATCTGCTGTTGGGGGCGGAACTATATTAATGACAATGGCAGATCTTTCTAAAGTAAGAGTTAGAGCACTCGTTGATGAAATTGATGTAGGTAAGGTTGAAATTGGACAATCTGTTTCTATTAAAGTTTCCGCATATCGTAATAAAGAATTTTTTGGAACTGTTTCTAAAATAGAACCCAAGGCAAAAGTAGAACAAAACGTAACTACATTCCCTGTATTGATAGATATTGATAATGGAGACAATCTTCTTCTCCTTGGTATGAATACAGATGTAGTAATTCAAATTATGAATAAGGATGTATCGCTTAGCGCTCCATCAATGTCTCTTAGAACAAGAAAAGATATATATTCAGCAGCTGCTCTATTAGATATGGATAAAGCAGATGTTGATACTTTTTTAGTTGATAGGGTTAAAGGGGAAAGTTTTAATAAATTTATTGTAATAAAGGACTCTAAAAATGGTCCTATTCTTGCATGGGTTCAGATTGGTTTATCTGACTTAGCTAATGTTGAAATTATAGATGGTTTAAGTTCAGGGGACGTTTTATATATTCTGCCCAGTATGAGCTTAGTTAATTATCAAAAACGCTTTAAAGAGCGTGTTAGTGCCTCCTTCAGTTTCGGAGCATAAGATAAGCCTATGTTGATCATGGAGTCTATATATTCTGCTATTTCCTCCATTAGGACGAATGCTGTTAGGTCCTTTTTAACATCTTTAGCAATCATTATTGGAACTGCTGCTGTTATAGCAGTAATAGGGCTAGGTTCTAGCGCAAATAAAGCTTTAGAAGAGGATATTGATGATCTTGGCGGCAGAACTCTCAGTGTTCAGCCTAGCCAAAGAAGAAGTGGTGCCGTGACCATGGGTATCAATCCTTTAGTAATAAAAGATGCTGAGGCCTTAACTAGAAATACTGAGCATGATTGGAAGATATCACCAACTATGTCTGGTTATAGACAGGTCAAATTTGGTAATTCAAAT
>Ga0075441_10001002_pt1 | contig 13882 bp, 9 predicted proteins | sample CoawatmetaG00DNA_FD_71582 | JGI IMG/M metagenome (GOLD analysis project Ga0075441, IMG submission 71582) | Marine microbial communities from the West Antarctic Peninsula - Coastal water metaG002-DNA | ecosystem: Environmental > Aquatic > Marine > Coastal | place: Atlantic Ocean: West Antarctic...
AAAGAAAGAGAGAGAGAGAGAGAGAGAGAGAGAGAGAGAAAGAGAGAGAAAAGAAAAAAAAGAAGAAAAAAGGAAAATAAATAAAAGAAGAATAAAACAATAAGATGAGTGAACACTGTGTCGAATCGTTGAATGAAAAACGACCATTAAAAATGAATTTCATATTTTCTTTACCTCTGTTGTTGTAAAAAGTTGGATTCGTATCATCAATACCAATTGCTTCTGTAAAACAATTTATGGCTTCTTCATGAATTCCTTGTTCGAAATAAGACAGACCTAAATTGTTGTGTGCCGATGGATTTCTATTTTCTAATTCAACCGCTTTTTTTAAATCTTTGACACTGTCATCTAAACGATCCATTCTGCGATAACAATTACCACGATTGTAATACGCTCGAAATACGTGTTTGTTTTCTTTGATGGCTTTGGTGTAATCTTTCACAGCTTCTTCGTACCGCTTCAATTCGTATAGCGTGACGGCACGATTAAAACTGAAATTGCCGTTGCCTGGATCTAACATTAAGGCACGTGTGTAATCTTCATAGGCTTCAGCAGGACGTTTCATTCGACGCAGTACCATAGCACGATTAGCAAAATATAAAGAAATAGTTTCATCGAGACGGACCGCTGCTGTGTAATCCAAATAGGCTTTGCGGAATTCAGTCATGGAACGGTAGCAATTGCCACGCGCAAAGTAGTACCGTGCATTGGATGGACGCAGTTCAACGGCTAAAGTGAAGGACTCTGCAGCGTCTGCAAATTCTGTTTTGTTGGAGGCTTTTCGAGATTTTGCGAGACCTATTTTAAAGTATTCAGCGGATTTGGCCACGTTCTGTTTCTTTTCACGCTTTTTGGCTTTGTCAGTGGAGGTTGCAGAATCGTTTTTAGATTCACCAGCAGTTGTAGATTTGGAAGACATGAAAATGGCGGGTAAAGGGAGGGCGTGTGGAGGTTGTTGCTTTGCAAGTTGATGAGTTGTTGATGAAAGGATTAACGCAATGTTGTAACTTTGTTAATAGAACAGTGTATGTATATGTTTTTGATATAAAGGGTTGTGTATTGATTGCAAAGTGAAGTGATATTGAATAGTTGTGTAGTGATTGTTAGAGCTACTACAAGTGATGGAATGATGCGAATAGTACGGTTTTTTTGTTTTTGTAGAAGATAAATGGAAATGGAAGTGTCAATTTGATTATTGACTAAACATTGAGGCAAAACCAAACACAATTTCCTCTAATGATCCACCACGCCAATTTTTTAGAATGTGACACAATTTTATCCAGCATCAAACAAATAGATTCACGGGCTGCAATTTATGGAACACGGGCTGCATCCACCAAATTTCAATTGAAAAATAAAAAAAAACCCATTGTGTACTATTGTTTTGAATTAACCTCTGCACCGACTGCTGAATCTAACAACGCATGGTTAATTTTCAGAAGGTACAGTGATTTCACTACATTAATGTCAGATCTTTCTTCTTTAATGCCTAATTCTTTGGTAGCTTTTCCAACGTTACCTAAAAAAAATTCTTGGTCATTATCACTCGGCAGTACGAATCGTTCACCACAAAGAATAGCAGCACGTCGAGAAGCTCTCCGCGATTGGTTGAATAAAATCACTTTGCATTGCATTAATTACCAACATGATATTCCTCAAGCAGCACAAGTAGCCATCGTACAATTTTTAACTTTGAATAGAAATATTGTGCCGGGTAATATTACAACTGAAGAAGTTCTTAGAAGTTTACCACATCATCATCATTTATTAGAGTACACGAACGAAAGGCAGGACCACCACGACGATGCTACGACATTGTCGTTGGATTACGACGAGGGCGGAGATGTGGACGCGGAAGAGAGTTATAGAGATCAAGAGGAGCGTCTTCGAGACACAACAGAAGATCAACGGGTGTTGGAAAACGTAGCGAGTAGTTTACGTGACGATGTAATGAATGTCAATGATGAATTACAAAAGTATCTAACACAAATGGTAAGGCACACAAACAGGAACGAGTGTATGCATTGGTGTAATTATATATTTATTGAACAGTACTGATTTTTTTGATATTTTGATTTTTTTTCTTTCAACTTACTTTTGCCATTTGCATCTACTTTTTTCTTTTTACTGTATTTTGGTATTTACTCTTTTAGGCATCTTGGTATTCAACTCGTCCCACTTTGTCTGGTGTTTTTATTGCTGATTTGAAAGTACGAGAACGGTACGAAATAATGAAATTGCAATTGGATGGTCCATGGTGTGGCAGCAATATTGAAGAAGAAGACTCTTCTGTACCTGGATTAAGAACATTGCCTACCGATATTAATCAATGTGTTGCAGGTTATAAAAACATAGTACATCTACGTACAGGTAGAAATTCAAAAGCAGCATCTCAAGCATTAGATTTATTATCATTATCAGGATCAGCTTTAAATACTTCCATTGGTGATTTAAAAGAAACAACGCTTTCTGAAATGACTGACATCGTGCAACGTGTCAATGAATTGGAACATTGTTTATTATTGGCAAAACAACAATCAATTACTGTAGCTAATCATTCTTTAGAAAATATGATGAAGGATCAGTTTACTGGCAATAGTAATATATTGTACACGGTCAACACAAACAACACGAACAACACGAACAACACGAACAACACGAACAACCCGGACAACACGGACAACACGAACAACACGATATCACAATTTCAACAAAATCAAAGTATGGATGACAACAAAGAAAGTGAAAGTGTAGTAGCAAGAAAAGCAAGAAAAGCTAGTCTACGAAGAGTAAGTCATGCCAAAGGATTAGAAATATTAACCAACATGACTGGATTCAGTGGTGGTTCTAGAGTCTCCATGACACCAACCAACATCAATAATAAAATTGAAGGCACCTCTCGTCCACCTACCCATCATCGTCAAGCCACCAAAATGGGACAAATCGATTCGAATCTTTCCAATCTTTTGAAATCACAAAACAACAAGAATTACAATGACAACGCAGCCAATATTGATGCCAACGAAGAGGACGAAGAGGACGCAGAAGACGACGACGACGACGATGCATTGTTAGGACGTGGTTTTCGTGCTGAATCTGATCACATGCGTCAACAGACTGTTTTAAACCCATCAGATTTAGCTTCAATCGCTCAAGCCTTAGTCAATCCTTCTTTAGATACGCAAGCTGCTGTTTCACCCCATGCATCACCCTCAATCACCACCATTCGCAATAAAAAATCAATGAAATCAATGAAACCAAACACTACTAATACTAACAGTAGTTACGGTGACACGAACAATATATTTAATTCCAATCCAACAAATTCAATGTCAACATCAAATTCAAGAAGTAACGGTCGAAAACCTTCCAATCGTAGACCAAGAACAAGTAATCCACCACGTGTCGATGCATTTTCTTTGTTTTCAAACGCACCTGCTTCCACACCTACTCATTCGCATCCAGCTGTGCAAGATTTATTTAGTGTAGTTGAACCAAAACCTGTACCACAAAGACGAGTCAGTCAAGCAAATAGATTAAACGATGGCGGCATCAGTCCACACATTGCCAATGGTTTAACCAATCCAAGATTAAATATTTCAATTGGTGAATGCCACGAGCAAGGCAAACGACCAGAAATGGAAGACGAATGTACAATATTATTATCCACGCAACCCTCACAAACTTCACAAACTTCACAAACTTCACAAATGAATGAAATAAATGATGAAGAGAACGATTGCGCTTTTCTTGCTGTCTACGATGGCCATGCTGGTGGTGAAACTTCGAAATTTTTAAAACAAGAGTTACATCGTCATATATTGACGCATTCAAGTTTTCCAAACGAGATTCAAAAAAGTATTATGGAAGGATGTCGATCTTGTGATTTGTGTTGTGGAGAAACAAGTGGTAGTACTGCTGTCATGTGCCTAGTGTTTCAACATCAATTGTGGTTTGCCAATGTTGGAGACTCAGAAGCTGTTCTTTGCGTTCGTGGCCGTGCTGTACCCATGTCAAAACCACATCGTCCCTGTGAATGTAATCAAGGTAAAAAATGTAAATGTCCAGAAACATTAAGAATTAAAGCGGCGGGTGGTTTTGTTTTAAGAAAAAGAATTATGGGTTTGTTAGCAGTCTCTCGAGCGTTTGGTGATGTTGACAGCAAACCTACACATCCAGCAAGTACACTGGGTACGTACGGTGGAACATACAAAGGTGATTTTGTCATTAGCACACCGTATGTGACGAACCATCCGATAGATGATTCAACTGAATTTGTTGTTCTAGCATGTGATGGATTGTTTGATGTGTTAACGTATCAAGTTGTTGTAGATATTGCTAGAAATAGTTTGAGAAAAGATGGAGATGTGAAGGTGGCGTGTAAGGCGTTGGTGAAGAGAGCGTTGGAAAAGGGAACGACAGATAACGTGAGTGTTGTGATTATTTGTCTGAATCAGAATTAATCAGGTAGTTTGTGTTGTGTGGTACAAAGTACCTTTTACCTACATAACAGCAGCACCTGGTATGAATAGTCAAAATATAATAGATTTTAAAATATTATTTTCTTTCCTCTCTCCAACTACGTACCAACAATACACTCCACTTCTATCTCATCTTTCACTCTTATTTTCACCACCACCACATATTTTATTAAAGGCTTCTTTTGCTTTCCTAGCTTTAATTGTATTCAACCCATAACTCTTAAGATCTTCTGCCGTTAAATGAATCAGATCTTGTTTACATTCAACACCTTCTTCAATTAATTTATCAATCAGTTCGATTAAATTATTTTCGTTTAAATATTTTCGAAGTTCTTTTGTCTTTTCTTCCGTTTCTTCCATCTCTTTTAATATATTAAACATACGTTTTTCAATTTGACCAAAAGTAAATCTTTCACTTGCATGGTATTCTAAACAACCGTCAATAATTTCTTTAATATTTCTATGAGGTAAATCTTTGCTTTCTACTTCATTTGGTCTTAATTTGTTTTTCGGTACTAGATCTATTAATTGTTGTCTGGTCACATTTTTTCGAAAAGGACACGACAATGTAAACAAACGAATTAATAGAACACCATAGGCCCAGACGTCCACTGCATTTGTGTAAGATTGATTACTGTATGATTCTGGAGCCATGTACAACGGTGTACCTAAATCTTTCGTCATCATTGGTGCTTCTTGATCGTATCCATTGTCACTATTAAATTTCGCCGCGGCTAATAAACCTATACGTTCTGCTTCTCTGTATTCACTAGTTTTACGTCGATCAAAATGATATGCACCAGGCGTTAAATTTTTGACTGTACCTAGATCACATATTAATGCATCGTTAGATTTGTTTAGTAGTACATTTTGTGGTTTAATGTCACGATGTATAAATCCACGTGAATGTATATGCGACATACCAGCAGCTATTTGTACAGCCCATTTTACCATTTGAATGTTATCGAATAGCAATTCCATATCTGGTGAATTAATTTGTTGTAGCTCTGCTTCCTGAAGTCTACCTTCTAAACTACCACCAGGAGCTAATTCAGTCACCATGTACATTCTTTTTTCGTCGTGGCCACATGTTTGTTCGTTGTTGACGGTTTTAGAACAGATGCCGTAGAATTTAAGGACGTGTGGATGGTGTAGTTGTGTCATCATTCTTGCTTCATGTTCAAATTCTTGTAAATCGTCTGGATCAATTGTTGCACTCATGACTTCTTTGCATGCTATTGGGACAGATGCACTGGATCCACCGTAAGTACCTTCATAGACCCATCCACATCCACCTTGTCCTATACGTTCACCTAATGTTAATTGGTCGGATGGGATTTTCCATTGCGCAAGTGTTAATGGATCTTGTTCTGCTATACTGAGAAGATTTTCAGCCATTTGTATATTTGATTCACGACGTTGATAGTGTTGTTGCAGACAACAACGACAATAACGACTTGAATAAAACTTAAAAAAGGTTTCGTATTCTTCTGTTTCTTGGTCTTCCACTTTGTATTGATACCATATTAATATTGAAACAGCAATAAATATAGCAATCACAAAAAGTGGTGCTACAAAAATTACTGCTTCTAAATTACATTCAGATTGTATTGCATTTGGTGCACGGCCACTGGTACAAATATCACAAACAGTATTTGTGTATACATTTAATATTTGACGTGATTGATATCTACCCTTTTCACAATGTACACATGGTGTTCTTTTATCCGGTGTAAACATTCCAACACTACAACTAGAACAATTCCACGTTGTTGCAAGTTCTTTAGCTTGATAAAATCCAGCAGCACATTCTGTACATAATGTAGATGAACTAGGTGCATATTTTCCAAAATTACATGATTTACAATCGTTTTGTTTGGACGAACCGACTGCGAATTGAAACCACCCAGAAGGACATTCAGTGCATGATGACCTTCCAGTGTTGATGGTGTTGTAGAATCCCGGTAGACACGATGTGCACGTTCTGTTTTTTGTTTGTCCAATCTCCGATGAATACTTACCATTTGGACATCTTCCTTTGCATTGCGCAATACTAGTTTCCGATGAATATTGGCCACCTGTACATTTTACACATGTTGCTGCTGTTGTTTGACCGATTTCAGAAGAGAAGGTACCTATAGGACATTTTCCTTTGCATGACATTCTTCCGATTTTATTGTCAAATGTACCTGCACGACAAGATTTACATTTTGGCGGTGTTACAATACCAATTTCAGACGAAAATGTTCCTGCACTACATTCTACGCCTTTGCATGTTATTGTTGTTTGGCCTGTTTCTGATGTATATGAATATCGACCACGCGTGCATTCTTTGCACAACGCACGTCCAGCTTCATCGTTGTAAGTACCTGCTGGGCAAATCTTGCATGTATGGCTGGCTAATTCACTTTGGTATTTGCCAATTGGACAGGTGTCTACACACAAGCATATCCACCCAGTTTGAACCCCGTCACCACATACAGCTGTGGAGCCATTATTTAAATTAAAATTGAGTTCGTTCCAACCGTAACCACATCCTGGAGGAGCACCACCACTATTTTTGGTCCAAAAACCGCTCTCTACACATCCTGGATATGTAATGGTTTTACAAAAACCAAACAACATTCCAGCTGCTCGACAATCGGCTGCCGACTGAATCAGATCCGTACTGGTACACTGACCACTGGTAACTTGTTTTACCGTATGTCCTGTTTGTGGAGCAACTGGACACAACAAAAAAAAGAAAAATACAAACTGTATTTTAAATGGAATTTTGAATATCGACATCTCTTTCACCTTGTACAAGTACAAATGAATGCAAAATATCTAAACACCAAGATAGATACGAACGAAATGGATAACTATTAGATATATTTTGTGTCTATCTGAACTGCCAAGATTGCCTAGCTAGATGGTTTTTCATCCTTTTGGATTTTTCGAAAGCGAGTGTCAAAAATCTATTTCTGATTTTAAATTAGCCCTCAATAGAACACCCAGACCACCGCACAGTTGCGTATACTAAGTCAACTTGTGTTTTATATTGAGATATTATCCAAGAATTGCGATACGTGAATTGTTAAAAAACATTTTGTTATGTCTGGTGTAGCTAAAGCTAGTTGGTGTCGAAAATGTAAAAAGTCTTATGCACATGATCCAGAGGCTCAATTCTGTTCAGTTTGTGCTAACGCTTTAACGTTTCCAACAAATACACCACATTCGGAAGAGAAACGTAGAAAAACAACAGCTTCCACGAGTAAAAATACAAAAAGGAAATCTTCGTCCTCTTCGTCCTCTTCTTCCTCTTCTTCTTCCTCCAATTCATTTCAAACCGTGGTTGGCGGTGATCTACGTTGGGAATACGCTGCAGCCTTAGAAGAAGCAGCATTTTTTCCACCAACTGGTGGGTTTCTTGATGAGAAATCAAAATGGGCCAAACTGAAACATGCTACGTACATCGTCCTAGAGAAAGCAAACCAAGTCAATACAATCGCTCAAGTCAATGCGATTCATAACGTTGGTCCAGTTACTGTACAGTTTTTGAAAAGAAATTTCAAAGCACCAAAAAAAAGAGTGATTCCAACATCTACACCGCAAGGAGGTATGTTATTTCCAACAATTGCAGAAGCATTTTTAATTGCTCTTTACAATTTTGCAAACGAAAATGATAGTGATGTCTTTGACGTTGATGCCGATGTCAATGCAGACGAAACTAACAAATGGTTGACCCGTGAAGAATTATCAGTACGTGCTAGGCAACTGTATAAAAGTCCACCCAAATCAAAACTCAATGGAGCTCGAGTTTTTCGTGTTAGCAATGATAATGTTTCTGGATGGAAAGTACTGCATACATTACAAGGTGGAATTGATGGAGAAAAATGTATTTTAGAAAAAACGTAGGTTTATTTGTTCCTTTAACCCTAACACATCTGCTATTAAACACGTACTAACTTTTCATTCTCCTATTCAATCATTTTCTTTAATGTTGTCTTCTTTATCGTCGTCTTCTTTTGTCGTCATTGGATAATACCTAAATCAACACGGCCCTCACTCGACCTACGGTCTCCTTCGGCAGAAAAAAGAAACAAAAAAGATATCAATTAAATCAACATGGAAAAAACATTGCTAAACTAATACTTGACCGAGCTAAACGTGCTCCAACACCAACATGTTCCGATCAATATCATCCTGCAGGTACATCGCCGTCTTCTACTGGTATTGTGGTTTATGTGGATCAAAGAGAAGGTGGTGGTGAAAAACATAATCGTATCCAAATCTGTCAAAATTTGAAAAATCAAGATTTAAGATACGAAGTACGTTCTAATCCGGAAGCACTGCATGATTACGCACTGGTATGGAGGGAACAGAGTGATGGAATAGATACCATTACGCATGTTGATTATTTATTACCCATATTAATTGAAAGAAAAGAAAGCAAAGATTGTGCAGATAGTATGAGAGAATGGGGTAAGAATAAACGCTGGAAAAGACAAAAAGATATGATGATATGTACAAGTCAAACATTGTGGCCTGGCAATGACACACAACCTATATTAATGTATGTCCTTGAAAATACAAATACTGATCTATTAAAAGATCCCAAGGCTTTTGATCATTTACAAAATTGTGGTTGTTGTGATGGTGTGAGTGGATGTGTGAAATTGGGATATCCAAGTATAGGAAAGTTGTTAAAAAAAATAGAAATATTAGCAAACGATGCTACATTTACTAAGCATTCAACTCGTGGTTCCCGAGAAACTGCACAACTTTTAAAAAAAGTAGTACGTGAATGGAAACGAAAAATTCAAAACAATCTCGATGGTCCTAAAGGTGTTGGTGGTTTGGAATACAACGATCAATTAAAACAAAGATTAACTGTTATTGGTAAGAAATATAATCCGAAAAATTATAAAGCGAATAAAGATAGAAAAAGACAACAACAGCAACAAAGCGGTAGTAGTAGTGATATATCGAGTTCGAGAAAACGATCAAGAACTTCACCGTCTTTAACTCCAGCATCAGTACCAACTTCTTCGTCATCTTCTTCGTCGTCATCCTCGTCTGTTTCACACAGCAACAATAACAACAACAGCAGCAACAGCAGCAACGCCAACAACAACAGCAGCAACAGCGACAACAATCGTGGTGAATACATGTCACGTGAATATAATCGTGGTACGTTGGATACTAACCCCGCCAATTCCAAAAATAAATTTTATCGACCTAAACGTCGTGGATCCAACTATGCTATTTTAATAACTTTATTGGTCAACGAACAAGGAAAAAATGGTGCACCATTAAAAGGTGCAAAAATGACAAAAGATGAAATATTTAATGCTGCTGATCGTAATTGGAATCATGGACAAGGGTTATGTAAAGATGGTATGCGAGACAATCATCGAAGAAATGGTAGTGGATATCATTACGATGCATCGTCTGGTATATCTCAATTATTAGATAAAGATACAAATCATCGCAGTCGATATTTAATTAAAACACCGAGTCGAAACAATCGTCCACAAACATTACATTTAACAGATGAAGGAAGAAGAATAGCACATTTGTGTCATCTCGATGCACATTATGTGCATCATGATGGTTTGGAAAACCAAACCATTTGTGGATGTGGTGAGTTGAGAGGAGATGAAGGAAAATGTTGGATGACGATTCATGAAAGTGTAAAATTAAAAAATATGTGTACAGATGTTGGTATTAAAAAATCTGGCACTGTTTTAGATGTAGCATTAAGATTGAAAGAATTTTACGAAAACAAAAAAAAAGAAGAGAGAGATTTGATAGAAGGTTACGAGAAAAAAATTAATCAAAAGGGAGATGGTGGAGACCAGGTCAAAAAGAAAGAAAAGAAAAAGAAATCGAATCAGAATAACAACAAGAATAAGAAAAAAAGAAAAAAGAACAATCAATCGGATGTTGACGATGTAGAAGACAATGTTAAACGGAAGCGACAAAAGGTTATAGATGTAGACGAGGAAGAGGAGGAGGACGAAGATGACGAAGTGGATTGGGCGAACAAGAAAGAAACATCAAGTAGTTATGGGCTTCCGGATAGTGGCGCGGATAGTGACGCACCGGTGGACGAAAAAGTAGCCGATGCATTATTTGGGACAGACTTCATGTCCGAAAGGTATATTCCAACACCAGTTTCAAGAGAATCTGCTTCATCTGCGTCTTCAAGTTCATCTTTGTTGGGGAACAATTCTAAGCAGGTGATTTCGTTAACGGATAGTGACAGTGACAGCGATGAAAAACAATACAACAATATCGTTGAAAAACAACAACCAGACGTTGTTGATTTGACATAATAGATATAGAGAGATACATGGAGATATACTAATACTGCGTTATCCACTAAAAGTACTACGTATTCGATGTGCACCTAGTACTACGTACTACCTGTGTGTTTAAGAGTTGAGTTTCAAAAAGAACAAAACTAAATTTTTATTTCAATGTTTTATTTTTACTCTGCTCTGTACTTTTACAACTGTATTGAGGGCTACGGGCACAACTGCTATACTAATTCAAGATTAATTCTGCTCTGTGCTACAACTGTATTACGGACTACGGGTACAACTGCTACTAATACAGTACTACAATGTCACGTCTCACACATACGGCACGTATCGTTGGAACAGGAATGACAGCACTGACAAAAAGAAGCAACCAAACCGCCTCTGAATTAATGTCGACCGCCTTACAAAATGCCTTGTCTTCTGCCAGTATCAAATTACATGACTTGGATGGACTTATAGCGGTTCCTTCATTGTCACATCCCCATTTTCTGGAAGCCCATCATTTTGCAACGAAAGTAGGTCTATTGCCGAAACCAGATGTAGTCGTACGCACACTAGATACCGGCGGAGCAGGACCAATAACAGCATTGTTGGAAGCACAACGAATGGTAATGAACGAAGATTGTCAAGCGGTTGCAATTGTTGCGGGCGATGCTGTTGGAAGTATGTCAGGAGAGGCATTTTTAAAACGTGCAGATGAAGGATGTAGACCATCACACGTATCATCGGGGCCTCAATTTTTACCGTCACCTGTTATACCATCGGGCTATTCACGTTGCACACAATACCATCGTGAAAAATATGGAACAACAAGAGAGCAATTAGCTATGGTTTCAGTATTAGCCAGTAGACAAGCCAGTCGACATCCAGATGCAATGACAACTACACCACATACCTTGGAAGACGTGTTGAATGCACCAGAAATTGCACCTTCCGTCGGTTTACTGGAATGTGCACGTCGTGCTGATGGTGGTGCCGCTGTCATCGTATGCAGCTCTAGGTTTTTGGAAAGAAAAAACCTAGCTAGAAAAGGAAATAACGGAGCTGGAGATGTTGTCATTCTTGGTGGAGGAGAAGCAGCAGGTCCTTTATATCCACCCGCTATCATAGACGAAACCATGTTTTCTTGTGAAGTAGCAATGCGGAATGCTTTTACAAAATGTCAATTGGAAACAGAAGACATAGATTGGTTTGGATTATATGATTGTTTTCCAATTTGTTTTATACGGGCAGTAGAAGGTGTTGGATTGGCAAAAAAAGGAATGGGTGGTCAATTTATCGAAGACCTCTATAATAAAAGTGAAGCGGATCCCAATTTTAGATGGAATATAAATACTCATGGTGGTTTGTTGAGTTTTGGAGCGCCGTGGGAAGTTCCAGCTACGTACAATGTTATTGAAGCGGTACATCAATTGAGACATGTAGCAGGTGATCGACAAACAAAAGGAGCAAGACGAGCGTTGGTTTATGGAAACGGTGGTATTTTTAGCGCTTCTGCCGTTGCTATTTTAGGTCGAGCAGTTGATGAGTAAATACGGTCAAAGGAGCAAGACGAGCGTTGGTTTATGGAAACGGTGGTATTTTTAGCGCTTCTGCCGTTGCTATTTTAGGTTTTGTATTTGTACTTTGTACCACACGTTTAGAGCAGTTGATGAGAGTACAAATACGGCTATAACGGCGGAAGTGTGAGAGGATTTCATTTATAAAAATTTAATTTCTATTTATATATAGGTATTTCTACTCTTTTTTCTTACTCACTTTCTGATTCGATGTTCCATTGTATTTTCTAATTACATTTTTATATAACCATCGCATTAATACAATATCGTCCCATACCAACATCGACATCAACGCTACATATCCAATGACTTGAAATGGTTTGTCTGTAAAAATACTGGTTAAAAACCATACTTGCCAAGACCAATTAAACAAACAACACAACCCATAAATTAGTAATGCAAGTGCTGATAAAACCATGGACATCATTGGTGATGTATCTACAAATCTAGATGCTAATAATAAATTGACCATGTAAGCAAAAGTACTCCAAACGGCGTCTGCCGAAGGAGACCGTAGGTCGAGTGAGGGCCGTTTTGATGTAGGTATTATCCAATGACGATAAAAGAAGATGACGATAAAAGAAGATGACGATAAAGAAAATGATGATAAAGAAGACGACGATAAAGAAGATGATGATATAAAAGATGAAAAGTTAGTACGTATTCAATAGCAGCTGTGTTGGGGTTCAAGGAACAGATTAAACCTACAGACCATAATAGCACGGACAACATTAATTTGATCGTAATCATTGTACAATGAAAAAGCATTAAAGACACACACCACAATGTGATGCACAACTGTAGTAGTAGCCATTCTGGAGACCATGAACAACGATACGAAATCTGGAATACAATACAAAGTACCCATAATTCTAATACGATTACTATCCCATTCATCGAGATACATGGTTTGATACAATAAATAACCAGCAATTGGACTGTAAGACAACAACACTGAACTTTTAATTAGATTCGACAAGACATAAAATTGCTTGGCTTGGTCTTCAATGGTTGCATACGATTGAGAATATTTAGTTAGATAGAAATGAAACGAATGATAGGAACTCCAAACTACGTAAGAACCGACAACAAAAACAACGATAGCGGCGTTCGCAGTGACAACGTAGGTTTCCAGAAACAAAGACGACAAGCCAAAGACGGTACCCACAATACCAAGAATGACGAACGATGCCAATGGTGACATGCCAGTACCCATGTCAATGCCAGAGGAAGATAAAAATGCACGAGTGTTTTGTTGAACCGGTGCTTGTGAATTAGTTTCTGTAGGTTTCGTTGCGTCAGTTTCATTCTTGGTTGGAGAAGAATTACTGAGATCTGTCGCAGAACATGATTTTCGTAAGATTGAACCTCGTGTAGGATCTGCAGCAGACATCTGTGTTGAAATGCAGTTAAAATAAGAAGAGGTGCCCAGTGCGTCAGAATTACTGTGAGATCTTCTTTTTTTTGATGATGACTTTTTTTCCATCATCAAAATTATAGTTTTGATCCGTGAAATGATCTGTTCTTAACCTTT
>Ga0075441_10001006_pt1 | contig 13874 bp, 15 predicted proteins | sample CoawatmetaG00DNA_FD_71582 | JGI IMG/M metagenome (GOLD analysis project Ga0075441, IMG submission 71582) | Marine microbial communities from the West Antarctic Peninsula - Coastal water metaG002-DNA | ecosystem: Environmental > Aquatic > Marine > Coastal | place: Atlantic Ocean: West Antarctic...
AACCTGTACTGCAGGTTAGAGATTAGTTAGATAAATTCTGAAAGAACCTACAAGGACGGTAATTGTATGCGAGGATGCTAACACTCTTTTTAGGTGTAATGCTGAAATACAAATCAATACCACCAAGGGCAGATTTAGGGACGTTACCACTCTCTGTTTTCAATTATCATTTTCTTACGAAGGAATGAGTTCAAGGACGTCCTGATCAGGTCTGAGAAGTTCATATCGTGGTTGATTGATTTAAGGTACTTCTCAGATAGTTTAAGTGATGATTCGTCAAACCTGATTGACGTTGGTGTCTTTGAGTATGTATGTTTCTTCATCTTCTCATCGTTCCTAGTTGTGCTATGAGGTAAGTCTGATACAAGGACTGTTTGGATAATAGGTCCAGTTTCCTTTGGATCTTCTGTGATCGAATAACATCGGTATCTGATGTGTTGATCTTAATGGACTCAATCTGTTTGGTGATATCCCTAACCTTTATAGTTAAAACTGATGCTGACCCTGTTCGGATATTACCTTCATCAATTGGATCTGTGTATTGGTTAAATGATTTCATACCTTAACTCTCAAGGTATTCTTGAATACAAATATTGGTGTACATAAGGACTATAGATTCATAGTTCTTTCTAACATCTGGATCAAGATCATTGGTGAGTAGTTGTTGTCCGAGATAGATAATTATGTTGTTTAATTGATTCATTGTTGATTCCTTTTTACTCTTGTTGTTATGAGGTTCATTGTCCTTTCAGGACAATTGGTAAACCACATCTTATTGTTTTTTGTTTGAGGTATTGTTCTAGACACATTTACCCTTTTGGATAAAATGTGTCCAAGGGTATTTGAGTACAATGTCCTTACCACAATTCATATAGTGAAACCTTTGTTAAGGATAAGGGAGGTTGTGCTGTCTCCTTTTACTCACCGTTCTACATCACAACGGTATTCCCCACCTGCTATATGAATCAACTATTGGTGGGAAGTCGAGATTTCAGGGTTGTCTGAGGGATCTCATCTTGAGGATAGTTTTGTTCTAAGACGTTTTCCTCTTTGTCTTGGGTTCCACTGATTGACTTCAGTTAACCTATGTTTCCGTAAAGTCCGATTTCTTATGAGAAATCTCGAACGGGATGGTTGTAAAGTGACCATCACACGAGTGTCAATTTGGTTGGGTATTACATAGTTATTTATACAAGTTAGGTGGGTGAAAGTGATTTATTTTGAAAATAAGTGAAAATAATTGGGGTTTTTTAAGAGGTTAGATCGACGGATCAACTAGATGAAAGGGTAAAAGAGGGTAGTTCTTTGTATGTAAAAGTGTGACATGACTGTGACATGAATTTCTTACAATAAACTCAAGACAAAAAAAAGACCAATAACCTATAAGTTATTGATCTTTAACACAATATGATGGTACCAGTGGTCGGACTCGAACCGACACGCCTATTAAGCAACGGATTTTGAATCCGTCGTGTATACCAATTTCACCACACTGGCACATTGAGGAGCGAATTATACAGAGTTAAGCAAGGTCGTCAATGGCTTTGTCGGGGCTTTTTGTCATATCGGCTGCCCATGGGCATGTTCATGGTTTTGTTACTTTACGCCACAATCGCCCATCAATGGAAGATAGGCCCAAGGCGATCATTGCCATGCCGATGAAGTGTGGGGTTTGAAGGCTTTCCTGAAGAAATAACCAACCTAATAAAATAGCAGAAACGGGCACTAACAGGGTAACGAGTAAAATGTTGGTCGCCCCAGCGCTTGCTAGTAGTTTGAAATAGAAAATGTAAGCTGTGGCGGTTGAAAGTACCGCTAAGCTAATGATTGCGGCCCACACTTTACTTGGGGTGAGGGCGTAATGGTCGGTACCATCGACCCATAATGCAATCGGAATCAGTATTAAGGTTGATCCAGTCACCTGGCCTGCGGCTATCAGAATGGGGTTCAAGCCTGTAGCTTTAAAACGACGGCCATAGACACTAGCGCAAGCATAGGAAAGGGCGGCTGCCAAAATAGCCAGCTGGGCTAGAAGGCTGCCGGTGGCGATGCTAGACAAGTCCATCATCACAATAACACCAGCAAAGCCTACGACCACGCCCGTGACTTTAAGGGGTGTTGCGGCTTCATCGCGCAACAGTATGCCGGCCACGATCACGCCAAATAAAGGCGCGGTGGCATTGAGGATAGCAGCTAGGCCTGAACTAATGTGGCTTTGCCCCCACACGATCAGGCTAAAAGGCAGTACATTGTTTAATAGTCCCATAGTCAAAAACGTTAACCAAATAGGCGCGCTATTGGGTAGTGGCAACTTGAGTGCTAGGGCAACCAGCCACAATGCTGCTGAGGCTAGGCCTACTCGAAGCATGACGATGGTCAGTGGTGGCAAAGTTTCAAGTGCGATTTCAACGAAAAAAAATGAACCGCCCCAAAGCACAGATAAGGCAATGAGCGTAGCCCATTGTCGGCGATTCATACTGCTATTAATGGTACCTGACATGTTTTTCTCGTTAATATTAACCGGTGTCACAGATATTCTAGTAAAAAACGCTTCGATACTCCATGATCGCTGCGCCTTTTCCTCATCCCGCTGTATTAAATCCACATAGCCCTGTGACCTTAGCTAAAGTTTAGGTATCATAGAGATACTTAGTTAAACCATTTTCTCACCCCTTGACGCTTATTTTATCCCCATGCAAGTTTCCGATTTTAGTTTCCATCTTCCTAATGAGCTCATTGCTCGCTATCCAGCGCCTGAGCGCACGGCCAGTCGCTTAATGCAGTTGCATGGTGAATCTGGTGCCGTGTCTCACGGTGGCTTTACTGATCTACTGGCGTTTCTTGAGGCCGGTGATCTGCTGGTGCTTAATAATACTAAAGTCATCCCTGCGCGTTTGTTTGGTGTTAAAGAGTCGGGTGGTAAGATTGAGGTGTTGGTTGAGCGGCTGCTGGGCGAACGCAATTTTTTAGCCCATGTGCGCGCGAGTAAGGCGCCTAAAGCAGGCGCAAGATTATTGCTTGAAGGTGAGGTATGGGCCACCATGGTGGCCCGCCACGATAGCTTATTTGAACTTATGTTAGATGAGGGCGAGCTCGCTCTAGACGTATTGCAGCGTTTAGGCCATATGCCATTGCCACCTTACATCGACCGCCCCGACGACACCGCCGACCGTGAGCGTTATCAAACGGTATTTGGCAAGTATCATGGTGCTGTCGCTGCCCCTACGGCAGGCTTACATTTTGACCAAGCACTGTTAGATGCGATAGCGGCTAAGGGTGTGAACTGTGCTTTTGTAACATTACATGTGGGTGCGGGTACTTTTCAGCCGGTTAAGGTGGAGCAGATTGAAGATCATCATATGCATGGTGAGCTAGTGGAAGTGGGAACCGCAGTGTGTGACGCTGTGCAGCAGGCCCGCGCCCAAGGTGGCCGTGTGGTTGCGGTGGGTACAACCTGTGTTAGGGCTTTAGAAAGTGCTAGCGTGAGTGGCGAAATTGCGCCGTTTAAAGGTGAGACACATATATTTATCTATCCAGGTTATGGCTTTAAAAGCGTGGATGCTTTAGTGACTAATTTTCATTTATCTGAGTCCACCTTGCTAATGTTGGTAAGTGCGTTTGCTGGTCGTGAGGGTGTTATGAATGCTTATGCCCAAGCCATTGAGCAAGGTTATCGTTTTTTTAGTTATGGTGACGCCATGTTAGTGACACCACAGCCTTCTGCTTTGGAGCGCCCATGAGTCGCCGTTGTTTTATGAAGTTTGAGTGCTTGGCCCAAAGTGGTGAAGCGCGTCGGGGCCGTTTAAGTTTTCCTCGTGGTTCTGTAGAAACGCCGTGTTTTATGCCAGTGGGCACCTATGGCACCGTCAAGGGCATGTTGCCCAGAGACATTGAGGCCACGGGTGCAGAAATTATTTTAGGCAACACCTTTCACCTCATGTTGCGACCGGGCACCGACGTGGTTAAGTTACACGGTGATTTGCATAACTTTACCCAATGGCAAAAACCCATTCTTACCGACTCTGGCGGTTTTCAAGTGTTTAGTTTGGGCGCCAAAATCAACGAAGAAGGGGTTAAATTCCAGTCGCCTGTGAACGGGGATACGGTGTTTATGACGCCAGAATCGTCTATGCAGGTACAGCAAGAATTAGGTTCGGACGTAGTCATGATCTTTGACGAATGCACGCCTTACCCAGCCACAGAGGAAGAGGCCGCCGTGTCTATGCGCCGCTCTATGCGTTGGGCTAAGCGCAGCAAAGATGCTCATGGTGATAGTCCTTCGGCCTTGTTTGGTATCGTACAAGGCGGTATGTATGAGCATCTGCGTGATGAATCCCTAGATGGCTTGGCGCACATCGGTTTTGATGGCTTTGCTATTGGTGGTTTGTCTGTGGGAGAGCCCAAAGAGGATATGTTAAGGGTGCTAGCCCATACTGCGCCTAAACTGCCTGCCGATAAACCACGCTATTTAATGGGCGTAGGCAAACCTGAAGACTTGGTTGAAGGGGTGCGTCGTGGGGTGGATATGTTCGACTGTGTAATGCCCACTCGAAACGCCCGAAACGGTCACTTATTCATTACCGATGGGGTAGTGAAAATTCGTAATGCTGTGCATAAAACAGATACTGGGCCACTTGATGAAGAATGTGATTGTTACACCTGCAGTAACTTTTCCCGCGCTTATTTGTATCATTTAGATAAGTGCCGTGAAATGTTAGGGGCGCAGCTTAACACCATTCATAACCTGCATTATTATCAGCGGCTCATGGCAGGATTGCGCACAGCACTGGAAGCGGGTACATTGGACGACTTTGTCGATGATTTTTACAGTAAGCGTGGCTTAGCCACACCTATTTTGCATCAATAATTTATTTTTTTAGTTAATAATGTTGGAGATAATATGAGTTTCTTTATTGAATCAGCCATAGCAGAAGGCGGAGTGGCAGCCGGTGGCGATACCGGTTCACTGGTCATTATGATGGTGATTTTTGCTGCCGTATTCTATTTTATGATTTGGCGTCCACAATCAAAGCGCACCAAAGACCACAAGAACCTAATGGGCGGTTTGGCGAAAGGTGATGAGGTGGTAACCAATGGCGGCATGATTGGCAAAGTGGCTAAAGTGAGTGACGATTTTGTGACCATAACCTTAGCAGACGGCGTAGATTCTCATTTTCAAAAAGCTGCTGTGGCTTCTGTGTTGCCCAAAGGCACTATTAAGTCTATCTAATTTTGCAGTGTCAAAGCCTTAATTGTGGTTGCCGTTCGCGGCCCACGGTGAGGCTTTTTTTATGACTCGTTTTTCAAGGAAAGCCTGTGTTAAATCGTTATCCCTTATGGAAAAACCTACTTATTATTGTGGGCTTGGCCCTTGGTGGGCTTTACGCTCTGCCAAATTTATACCCAGATGATCTGGCTATACAAATCTCTGGAGCAAGAAGCGCCACGTTAATTGATGAACAGGTGCGTGATGAAGCCGTTGATGCTTTAAACCAAGCGAACTTAAACACCATTGGTGTAGAGTTATCAGATAAAAACCTGCTGGTGCGTGTGGCTAATTCCGAGGCTCAATTACGAGCCAAAGCGGTTTTGAGTGATGCTTTAGGTGATAACTACGTGACCGCACTTAACCTGGCCCCAACCACACCCGATTGGTTAGCCAACCTCGGTGCTGGCCCTATGAAGCTGGGTTTAGACCTGCGTGGTGGTGTGCATTTTTTGCTTGAAGTCGATATGGTGCAAGCAGTCTCGCAGCGCCTAGACGTGTATGTGAGTGAAATTAAAACCTCTTTGCGGGCTGAAAAGTTGCGTTATCGTGCCGTATCGCGCGAAGCGGACGGCAGCTTGCGCATTAAATTTATGGACGCGGAGGTTCGAGATCAAGCGCGCTCTGAACTAAAGTCCAATTACAGTGAATTTTTGATGAGTGCTGAAGATGCAGACAGTGCTTATTATCTTTTGGTGAGCCTGAATGAATCCACCGTGCGTGAAATTGAGGATTATGCGGTTAACCAAAACTTAACCACCTTGCGTAATCGCGTTAACGAGCTGGGTGTGGCCGAGCCTTTGGTGCAGCGCCAAGGTCGTAACCGCATCGTGGTGCAGTTGCCAGGGGTGCAAGATACCGCCGCGGCTAAGCGAGTGTTAGGTGCGACAGCCAACTTAGAGTTTCGTCTCGAAGCTAAGCCAGGTGCCGCCCGTGTGGCCACCGAAGAGCTTACCTTTAGATCTAATCCTGGTCGTAAAGCAAACTTAGAAAAAGACCTTATTATTAGTGGCACCAGTGTTGCCAATGCCCAGTCTAACTTTGATGAAACGGGCAGCCCACAGGTGAGTATCAACCTTGATAGTCAGGGTGGCAAGCTGATGAATCGCATTACTCGTAATGCGGTTAAGCGTCGCATGGCTGTGGTTTTTGTTGAGCATAAATCTCGTATCAAACTAGTGGAAGTGGATGGCCAGCAAGTTGAGCAGCGCCAATCTTATGTAGAAAAAAGTGTTATTTCTTTAGCTACAATACAAACCGCTTTGGGTAACAGTTTTCGTATTACCGGCCTTGATGGCGCAGGTGAAGCTTCAGAGTTAGCTTTGTTATTGCGCGCGGGTTCTTTGGCAGCACCCATGTACTTTGTTGAAGAGCGCACTGTAGGCCCAAGTTTAGGTCAGGAGAATATTGACCTTGGCTTAACCTCTGTACAAATTGGTTTGGCTTTTGTGGTGGTGTTTATGCTGGCCTTTTATGGTGTCTTTGGCATCATAGCTAACGTGGCTTTAGCCTTTAATCTACTACTAGTAGCAGCAGTCATGTCTTTGCTAGGCTTTACTCTGTCGTTGCCCGGTATTGCCGGTGTGGTGCTGACGGTGGGCATGGCGGTGGATGCTAACGTACTGATCTTCTCGCGTATTAAAGAGGAGTTAAAGGCGGGTATGGCGCCTCAGTCGGCTATACATGCAGGTTATGAGCGCGCTTTCAGTACTATTTTCGATGCCAACATTACCACGCTATTGGTGGCGGTTATCTTGTACGCTGTGGGTACGGGCCCCATTAAAGGCTTTGCAGTGACCTTGTCTATCGGCATTGTAACCTCCATGTTTACTGCCATTATGGTGAGTCGTGCCATGGTGAATGGGGTATATGGTGGCAAAAAGATCACCGACATTAAAATATGGCCTTTATTTATGGGAGCGGGTAAATGAGCGACATGAAGATTGTTAACTTTATGGCCTTGCGCAAAGTTGCTGGGGCACTGTCCATGGCTTTGGTGTTAGGCGCATTGATCTCGCTGGCGGTTAACCAGCTACAGTTTGGGTTAGACTTTACCGGCGGTACTTTAATTGAAGTAGGCTATGAGCAAGCGCCTAGTTTGGTTGACGTGCGTTTGCAGCTTCAAGACGCTGGTTTTGATGACGCCGTAGTGCAAAATTTTGGCTCGGAAAAAGACGTCTTAGTGCGCCTAGGACAAACCTTTAACGACAAGGTGGGTGAGCAAGTGCTCACTGCCTTGCAATCAGCCTCAGACTCTCCGGTTCAGTTACGTCGCTCTGAATACGTGGGTGCCCAAGTGGGCGAAGAATTGACGGAACAGGGTGGCTTAGGCATGCTCTTGGCGTTGGCTATTGTGATGATTTACGTGGCTTTACGCTTTCAAGTTAAATTTTCAGTGGGTGCGGTGGTTGCTTTAATTCACGACGTGCTTATCGTGCTGGGTATCTTTTCAATCTTTAAACTGGATTTTGACCTCACCGTATTAGCCGCAATTTTGGCAGTCATTGGATACTCCCTCAACGACACCATTGTCGTGTCAGATCGCATTCGAGAGAACTTTCGTAAAATGCGCAAGGGCACGGTTATTGAGGTGATTAACGAGTCTCTCACCCAAACCTTGGGCCGTACTTTAGTTACGTCCATTACCACCCTGTTAGTGTTAGCAGCGTTGTTTGTGTTTGGTGGTGAACTCATTCACGGTTTTGCGCTGGCATTAATGATTGGTGTTTTGGTTGGTACCTATTCGTCGATTTACGTGGCAGCTAACGTACTCTTGTTACTGGGCATTACCAAGGAAGACCTTATCATACCGCCCAAAGAAGAAGTCATTGAGGGTGAAGGCTTTGAAGAGGGTGAAGGGTTTGAGCAGGATTTAGAAGAGGACTTGGAACGTCCTTAGGGCGGTGTTGCCCAAAGCTCTTACAGCGCATAAGGACATGGCGGAACTGATGTCATGTCCTTACTGCAATAATCGGCCTAATTATAAGCACTAACTAAGTGCTTAACTAAGGGCACTCAATGAGTGCCAAGTTATGGCTCTGCAATTAAGCGCTGTGCACGGCTTTAAGCATGAGCTTAAGCAGCTTTTTGTTTGCACACACAAGCTCACCGTTATTCATTGGCGAACCGCCATTAAAATCTGCAGCTAAAGCGCCCGATTCCAATATCAATAATAAACCAGCGTCTGCTGTGTCATCAATGCTGCTGTGCCATAAGGCATCGATGCGGCCTGCAGCCGTGTATGCCAATGCCATGTTATTGCTGAGTTGGGAGTAGTTGGTGGCTCCTTGACTGAACAGGTGGCGCGCAACACTTTGGCCGCGATCGAAGTCTGTAAGGTCTTCACGATTCTGATTGCCACCACCGAATATTTGAGCGCCATTGAGAGTGGCCCGTTTACTGGCGCGAATACGGCGACCATTAAGTTGAGCGCCGCGGCCTTTGCTGGCGCAGAATTCTTCACCACTGGAAGGGCAGATAATAATAGAATGGGCTAATTTGCCCTCTTCGTAGCAAGCCATAGTCAAGGTGAACATGGGAAGGCTATGAACATATTGGTCAATGCCGTCTATGGCGCTAATACGCCATGTTTTGGTTGGCGTTATGTCTGGCGCATTCATCTCACCCGCCATTGCCCCGGTAATGCCTTGTTCTGGGTGGGCCTTATGTATTTCATAGGCAATGGTGCGTTCTGCACCTTCACATTGCTTGCGCAAATGGGCGTCCAGTTCCTGGCCTTCTTCGTGAATAAGATCCAGTCGGTCCATTGATCTGACAAGTTGTTCGCTAGCGATACGCGCGGCACGCAGGCCAATGTTAATTAGCGGAAGCATGGGTGAATTACCTTAAAGTTTATAAAGAACGGGACGCAAATACGTCGAAGGCGCGGAGTATAGCAAAAAAGTGCTAAAAAAACCCAGTAACAGCGGCATAATTGGGCTCAAACCACGACAAAATGGCTGAATATCGCTATTATCGCCACTTCTAAATTTATTCACTTTTTAGGTGAGCAGCTTCCATGCAAAATTTAATGGCCAATGCGCGCATTGTCTTGGTAAATACGTCCCATCCTGGCAATATTGGTGGTGTGGCTAGAGCGATGAAAAATATGGGTCTTCATCACTTGGTATTGGTAGACCCACAAGAGTTTCCTAGTGGTAAGGCTGACGCCCGTTCAGCCGGTGCAAAAGATATTCTGGCCAATGCTCGGGTGGTTGATACCTTGGCCCAAGCGATAGAGGGTTGTGGCCTGGTGGTGGGCACAAGCGCCCGCAGCCGCAATATTCAGTGGCCTTTGTTAGATCCTAGGCAAACAGCTGCACAGGCCCTAGCCGAATTACCCAAACATCAAGTGGCTTTTGTTTTTGGTCGCGAAGACAGGGGCCTTACCAACGATGAATTACACCTGTGTAATTGTCATGTACACATTCCTTCACATGAAGACTTTAGTTCTCTCAACTTGGCTGCCGCTGTGCAGGTTATTGTGTATGAATTGCGCATGGCCTTGTTGGCCTTGGAAAAGGGCGATGCACCCACACCCATTTGGGGCACCGAGTGGGATGAAGAGTTGGCCACCAATGATCAAATGGAAAAGCTGTTTGAGCATATGCAAGAAACCTTAGTGGAGGTGGAGTTTTTAGATCCAGAAAATCCACGTCAGTTAATGGCGCGTTTGCGGCGCTTATATGTGCGCGTGAGGATGGATCGGATTGAACACAATATTATGCGTGGCATACTAACCGCCACCCAGCGCACGTTGAAAAAACTACGTTAGGCACCATATAATTAACAGTACACCCAGTCATTTAGCCAGGCTACAGCTTAGGCCAGTGGCCGGTTTTGTTGCATCAAATTAGGACTAAGTTCATGTTTAGACATCTGAAAGAAGATATCGCCTCCGTGTTTCATCGCGACCCAGCAGCGCGAAATTTTGTCGAGGTGCTTACTTGTTATCCGGGTCTCCACGCTTTGTTATTGCACCGTATCGCCCATAGTTTATGGAATTTAGGGCTGAAGTGGTTGGCGCGTTATTTATCTACCGTTACGCGCTGGTTTACGGGCATTGAAATACACCCTGGGGCGCAGATCGGGCACCGCTTCTTTATTGACCATGGCATGGGGGTAGTGATTGGCGAAACGGCTATTATTGGTGATGATGTGACCTTGTATCATGGTGTGACCTTAGGTGGCACCACCTGGGATAAGGGTAAGCGGCACCCTACTTTGTGCGATGGCGTGGTGGTGGGCGCTGGGGCAAAAATACTTGGCCCGTTTGAAGTGGGTAAAAACGCCCGTGTTGGGTCTAATGCGGTAGTCACTAAACCGGTGCCAGAAAATGCCACAGTGGTGGGTATTCCTGGTCGTATTATTGAGCGCCCAAGTGAAGCTGAACAAAAATTACGCCAGGATCGAGCAGAAAAATTTGATGCCTATGGCATGAGTTCAGACTTGCCAGACCCGGTGGCTAAATCCTTATCGGCTATCTTGGATCATATGCATGCGGTGGATAGAAAGTTGCATTGTATGGCGGCCAAAATGAAAGAGTTGGATGCAACTTTTATAGACGAAAACTTGCCTGCGCTCAATGTCGCAGATTTTGATGCAGCTGTTGATCCAAGTACTGACAAGCGTGATGATAGTCCGCTGTAAATTAGATACACTTTAATACTTGACTAAAATAGTCGGGTTTGAGTAAAATGGGTAATGATTAATACACAGGCGGTCTAATGAAGCTTACAACTAAAGGCCGTTATGCGGTTACTGCGATGTTAGACCTTGCGATTCACGCATCGGACAAGCCCGTGAGTTTGTCAGACATTTCAGAGCGTCAAGTCATTTCATTATCTTACCTTGAGCAGCTTTTTTCTAAGTTGCGCCGTCAGGGTTTGGTGCAAAGTGTGCGGGGCCCTGGTGGTGGCTATTGCCTGAGTCGGGGTGCAGAAATGATTTTTGTGGCGCAGGTCATTGACGCAGTTAATGAAGCTGTTGATGCCACAGGCTGTAGGGGCGCAGAAACATGCCAAGCAGGTAGTCGGTGTTTGACTCATGATTTGTGGACCGATTTGAGTAATCAAATTTACTCATTTTTAAGCAGTGTTAGCTTGGCCAGCTTGGTCAAAGAAGGTGAAGGGAAGGAGCATGCTCAGCGTCAGGTTGGAAAATCTAATGCCGCAGAATTGCTAAATTTTGTAAGCTAGTAACGATTGGCTTACGTGTTTTAAAGATTGACTAATAGCTGTTTCTAACAGTGGAGAATATACATGAAATTGCCTATTTTTTTGGACTATTCAGCAACGACACCTGTAGATCCAAGGGTTGCTAAATTGATGTGTGATTGTTTAACGCAAGAGGGTAACTTTGGTAATCCTGCGTCACGGTCTCACGTGTACGGCTGGCAGGCGGAAGAAGCGGTTGAGAACGCGCGTCGTCAAGTCGCTGATCTGGTTAACGCGGATCCACGAGAAATTGTGTGGACCTCGGGTGCCACTGAGTCAAATAATCTTGCTATCAAGGGTGTGGCGCACTTTTACCATAAAAAAGGCAAGCACATTGTTACCTCTAAAATTGAGCATAAGGCAGTTCTAGACACTTGTCGCCAGCTCGAGCGTGAAGGTTTTGAGGTGACTTATCTAAACCCAACGCCCGATGGTTTAATTAGTGCACAGCAGGTTGCTGATGCCCTGCGCGAAGACACAATATTAGTGTCCTTGATGCATGTTAACAACGAAATTGGAGTGATCACTGATATTGCAGCCATTGCTGAGGTGACGCGCGCCAATAAAGTACTATTCCACGTGGATGCTGCTCAAAGTACTGGCAAGCTAGCCATTGATTTAGTGGCTGCAAAAGTCGACTTAATGTCATTCTCGGCCCATAAGACCTACGGGCCTAAGGGTGTTGGCGCCTTATACGTATGCCGTAAGCCGCGTGTGCGTTTAGAAGCGCAGATACATGGCGGTGGTCATGAGCGCGGCATGCGCTCGGGTACTTTAGCAACTCATCAAATTGTAGGCATGGGTGCTGCTTTTGCCATTGCGCAAGAAGAAATGGCGGCTGATAATGCCCGCATTAAGGTGCTAGCTCAGCGTTTGTGGGATGGTGTTAAGGATATGGAAGAAGTATATATGAACGGCCATGCTACCGAGCGGGTGGCGGGCAATGCCAATATAAGCTTTAACTTTGTAGAAGGTGAGTCTTTGCTCATGTCTTTGCGTGAGTTGGCGGTTTCTTCAGGTTCGGCTTGCACGTCTGCTAGCTTAGAGCCTTCATATGTGTTGCGTGCCTTGGGTATGAATGATGAGCTGGCTCACAGTTCGATTCGTTTTAGCATTGGGCGCTTCACTACTGAAGAAGACATTGATCAAGCCATTGAATTGTCACTTAACGCAGTGACGAAGTTACGCGCGCTATCGCCTTTGTGGGACATGTACAAAGACGGTGTCGATTTGGACTCTGTGCAATGGGCTGCACACTAAGAAGGCGCAGTGATCTGGGCACAGAAGGCACAGTGATCTGGGCATAGCAAGGCGCAGTGGTTTAGCCACTGCGTGCACATAAAATAGATTTAAAAGGAAAGCAACATGGCATATAGCGAACAGGTTCTTGACCATTATGAAAACCCACGTAACGTGGGAAAAATGGACGAAGCAGATGCTCACGTAGGTACAGGTATGGTTGGAGCACCTGCGTGTGGAGACGTAATGCGCTTACAGATTAAGGTTAATAATGAAGGCGTCATTGAAGATGCTAAGTTTAAAACCTACGGCTGTGGCTCTGCTATCGCGTCAAGTTCATTAGTGACTGAGTGGATGAAGGGTATGACTTTGGATCAAGCTGGTGAGATTCGCAACTCCAATATTTCTGAAGAGTTAGCCTTACCCCCCGTTAAAATCCACTGTTCTGTGCTTGCCGAAGACGCCATCAAAGCCGCCATCGTCAACTATAAGAGCAAGCAATAACGCAGCAGCGTTATTGCATCTATTAAAAGGAACGCATCATGGCCATTACCATTACACAGGCAGCCGCCGACCATGTTACTAACTACTTAGCTAATCGTGGCGAAGGTCAAGGTGTGCGCCTAGGTGTCCGGACGACAGGTTGCTCGGGCATGGCTTACATTTTAGAGTTTGTTGATAAGATCTCTGCAGATGATGCAATTTTTGATAGCAAAGGTGTCAAAGTAGTAATTGATCCAAAAAGCTTGATGTATCTAGATGGTACCGAGCTAGATTATGCCAAAGAAGGTCTTAATGAAGGGTTTCAATTCAACAACCCCAATTCTAAAAGTGAGTGTGGTTGTGGTGAAAGCTTTAACGTTTAGACAGTTTTTGGTGTTGTAGGTTTATGGATATTAGTCAGGATTTTTTTTCTTGTTACGGTTTGTCTTGTGACTTTGCTATAGACCTTGCCGTCTTGCGCCAATCGCACCGTCGCCTTCAGCAGCAGCACCATCCAGACCGTTTTGCATCTGGGTCTGGTAGTGAGCAAAGGCGAGCGGTGCAAATTACCGCCTATTTGAACCAAGCCTACGCAACCTTGAGTGAGCCTTTAAAACGGGGCATTTACCTGCTGCAACTGCAGGGTATGGATCCTTTATCGCCTACCAACA
>Ga0075441_10001014_pt1 | contig 13828 bp, 10 predicted proteins | sample CoawatmetaG00DNA_FD_71582 | JGI IMG/M metagenome (GOLD analysis project Ga0075441, IMG submission 71582) | Marine microbial communities from the West Antarctic Peninsula - Coastal water metaG002-DNA | ecosystem: Environmental > Aquatic > Marine > Coastal | place: Atlantic Ocean: West Antarctic...
TTGGTCTCTAGACGTGTTGACGGTGTCATCATTGCCAGTGCCTTCTTACAGGATGCAAGTGTTAATTTCTGTATCGATAACAGTATCCCCTTAGTGACGGTGAACCGCTCTATTAAAGATGGTCACTTGATACATCAAGTCATGGATGATGAGAACCACGGCATCCAACTCGCTATAGGTCACCTAGTGGATCTTGGTCACACCCATATTGCTCATATCGCTGGTCCACAAGATATATTGCAAGGGATTAAGCGAAAGGAAGCCTTTATTCAGCATTGCCACGCTCAAAATATCCAAGCAGACATCATTGATGCCACCGCCTTCACGGTTGAGGCAGGTAATAAAGCAGCTCAAAATTTTGTGAATAGCAAGTGTGAAGCGACCGCTATCATCGCCGGCAATGACTTGATTGCTGTCGGCGCGATACAACATTTGTTGGCCCATAATATTAATGTTCCCAAGCAAGTCTCTGTGGTGGGTTACAACGGTATGCCGTTTGCCGAAATGTTGAGTCCTGCTTTGACCACAGTGGCTATGCCCGCCGAGCAAATGGGTCAGCAAGCCGCGCGCTTATTGCTCAATGCGATAGAAGATCAAGATGCTCCCAAACAAAAGGTGCTACTAGCCCCTAAACTTGAAGTAAGGCAAAGTACTGCGCCACCCCTAGCGCAGGCTATAGTGGCATAGGCGTCTGCCTGTGCGTTTCTTTCGCCCTACCCCACCTAGCCCATAGATCATAGCTACAATAGAATAAGGCCGTCATAGGTCAGTTTACAACCAGTCATAAACAAGAAAAAGTTGAAAATTTGGTAGAACTTCTGGGGTGACACTCGCTTATGCAGATAATAACCCAAGCTCACACCAATGGGAGCCAAGGGTAACAATACCAAGGAAGTCAGTAAGTTTTGACTGTCGAGTTGCCCCAACCAAAAATAGGGGATCAGCTTTACATAGTTGGTAATGCCAAAAAATATGGTGCATGTGCCCATAAACACCGTAGGGTGTAGTTTTTGTGGAACCAAATAAAAGTTGACTGGGGGCCCACCTGAGTGAATGCCAAAACTAGTAAAGCCAGCAATGGTAGACCAAAAGGCACCCTTGATACGGTTGGGTGCTTGCTTGACCGACGACTCAGACTTAAACCAAAAGTTTAGGGCGAATACCAGTGCTAGTAGCCCAATAATTAAACGCACATGAGATTCGTTTAAATAGCTAAAGGTTAAACTGCCTAACAGCACACCAACCAGGGCGGCTGGGAGCATTATCTTTAAGTTGTTTGAATCCCATTGACCCCAAAATTTGCGTACTGCAAACACATCCATGACACACAAAATCGGCAGCAAAATTCCCGCCGCTTGCATGGGACTGACCGCCAAAGCCATCAAAGGCACAGCAACCACACCGATCGCGTTGCCAAACCCTCCCTTGGCCACGCCAAAAATAAGGATCGCAGGCACAGCAAAAAAATAAAATAATGGATCTGTGATCATTGAGTTACCCACCAGTTAATGACTCACCAATAAACGATACCAAAGACACTTAATGTGTCACTTTAGTCCTGAGCAGGCTCAACTAGTTTGCTTACTTTAATAACTAACCAAGGCAGTCATTTAACTTATCATTGCTGATGAGTTTTTGTTAGCGATGAGTACATCCTGTGACACAACCGCAGGCTGTGGCTGCTGCGCTCTTTTTATTAACGACTGTGGTGCGCTTTAAACCATTACGCCTTACGCCAATACCGCCAGTAATGACGCGCTGTACGGCCAAACCCGTATCAGGGTCGTGAGTTAAGGCTTGGTCATTCATTTTTTGAAACTGTTCAAACCGCCTAGGTTCACCGCTTGGTCCGGCAACTATGGTTTGGTAAATGTACGTTGGCATGAGTAACTCCATGGTATTACTGTGAAATTCGGTTTGCGTTAGGCGCTAATCCTGTCAGCGCATAAGGCCTTTATATGTGTATGGCACGACCATAAGCATCCAATACAGATTCGTGCATCGCTTCTGAAATACTAGGGTGGGCAAACACCGTATGCATCAGTTCCTGTTCTGTGGTTTCCATGTTTTTAGCCACCACAAACCCTTGTATTAATTCCGTCACGTCAGCACCGATAAGGTGGGCCCCTAAAAGCTCTCCTGTATCGGCATCAAATACGGTTTTAATCAGGCCTTCAGTGTCTCCACTAGCAATCGCCATACCACTGGCAGACAAAGGGAAGCGGCCCACTTTAAGGGTGTGGCCAGCTGCGAGTGCCTTATTTTCAGTTAATCCTACACTAGCCACTTGCGGGCTGCCATAGGTACAACCTGGTATTAAGTCCTTGTTGAGAGGATGCACATGGTCAAGACCATTAATTTTTTCAACGCAAATCATGCCTTCATGACTGGCTTTGTGGGCTAAGCAAGGGGCTCCAGCAACATCGCCAATGGCATATACATTGGCTTCATGGGTCGCCTGCCACTGATCCACTTTTATAAAACTATTTTCAAGCTCAACGGCAGTGTTTTCTAGACCTAAAGAGTGCGTATTGCCCACCACACCCACAGCTGAAATCATGCATTCAACCTCGAGTTCCTGATGTGCATCTGCGGGGCTACTCCCACTCTTAAGGTGGACCTTTAGCCCACCTTTATGATGCTCAACTTTTAACACCTTAGTATCCAGCTTTATATCGATACCACGCTTGGTGAATGCCTTAGCAGCAAAGTTAGATATTTCTTCATCCTCTACGGGCAACACATGGTTTAAGGCTTCAACAACCGTGACCTGCACTCCTAAAGAATTATAAAAGCTAGCAAACTCCATGCCGATCGCACCCGCCCCCATTACCAACAAAGACTTAGGCATATGCTTGGGCGTCATTGCGTCTCTAGCACTCCAAATAAACTTGCCATCTGGCTCTAAACCAGGGATTGCTCGCGGGGTAGCTCCAGTCGCAATAATAATGTGCTTGGCTTGTAGCTCCTTAGGCTCAGCACTCTTGCCGCCATGTGCAGGGGTAATAGCAATGTTACCAGCCCCCAACAATTTGGCAGTCCCGTAGACAACTGATACCTTATTCTTTTTCAATAAATGACCAATGCCTTTGTTTAAATTATCGGCCACTTGGCGTGAACGTTGTACCATTTTACTCAAGTCAAAGCTGTAATCATTGACGGTAATACCATACTTGTCTGCTTGCTTGATTTTATCGATTAGTTCAGCACTTTTAAGTAGTGCCTTAGTGGGAATACAACCCCAATTAAGACATACACCGCCTAACTCATCCGCTTCAACCACGGCCACAGACATGCCCAACTGTGCCCCACGAATAGCCGCCACATAGCCACCAGGACCACCGCCAATCACCACCAAATCAAAACTTTTCATACCAAACCCAATTGTATATTTCCGTTTAAAACACGCCGAGTGCTCAACTGTGTTAACTACAGCATCAAATGCGCAGGTGATTCAACAAAGCGCTTGAGCACACTTAGGAATTGAGCCCCCACAGCACCATCGACGACCCGATGATCTGCTGATAAGGTTAAATTCATTAGTGTTGCAACGGCCAGTTCGCCATCCTTCACCACTGGTTTTTGCTTGCCCGCACCCACGGCCAAAATGCACGCTTGGGGCGGGTTGATGATGGCGCTAAAGTTATCAATGCCATACATGCCCAAATTTGAAATAGTAAAACCACCACCCTGATATTGATGTGCTTGCAACTGGCCTTTACGGGCGGTTGCGGCAAGCTGTCGAATTTCAGTGGAAATACTTACTAAACCTTTGGTGTCGGCCCGACACACGATGGGGGTAATCAGTCCAGCATCCGTAGACACCGCGATGGATATATCAATATCCTCGTGGTGCAACATCGCCGTATCACTCCAACTGGAGTTGACCTGTGGAACTTGTTCCATGGCCTTAGCGACAGCCTTCACCAAAAAATCATTAATGGTGAGTTTATAGGTGGCTTCTTTGTTGCCTGTAATGCTGTTAATGCTGGCTGGGGCGTTAGCATTGAGTTCTTTAAGCATGCCTTTAAGGCTATCAATTTCGCAGTCTACAGATAGGTAAAAATGAGGAATATTTTGTTTCGATTCAACCAAGCGCTGAGCAATCACTTTACGTATTTGACTGTGTTTAACTTGGCTCGATTGAGACGTGGCTGGCAATGCCAATGCTGCGTGAGGCACCTTGCTACTCATCGCATGTTCAACGTCTGCACGTAAAATTCGACCCCTTGGACCGCGGCCCTTTAGGGTCTGTAAATCGACTTGATTTTGATCTGCAATACGCCTTGCAAGAGGGCTGGCAAAGAGCCGCTGTGGCTGCTTGTCAGCAAGTTGTTGCGTGGGTGCTGTGACGGGTGCTGTGACGGGTGCAGACGTGAGCGACGCACTAGGGGTGCTTTGTGGGTTAACGTCTACCGCTGTCGGAGTGGCTGTAGCTTGACCAGATGCCGCAGCACTAGGAAGGTCTGCAATGGTTTCATTACCAATGAGTAGGTAACCAATTAACGAATGCACTGGCACATCATCAGTGCCCGCTGGTATTAAAATTTGTCCCAATATGCCCGCACTTTCAGCTTCAACTTCAATCACGGCTTTGTCAGTTTCGATGGCAACCAGCACGTCACCTTTGGCAACTTTATCGCCTACAGCTATATCCCAGCTGCTGATATTACCCGCGTCAAAGTCTGGGGTTATGGCAGGCATCTTAATTTCGATTGGCACTGTAAATCTCCTCAATGTACATAATTACTTGCTCCCTAAGAGCAAGCATAAACTAGTCAACCTATTGGTCTGGGTAGGCTGGATGCCACAATTTATGATCGTAGTCTTGCTCATACAGCTTGCCCTTTGGAAAACTTACCAACTCTAGCTGTAAGCCCCATGGGGCTTTAAAATAGACCCATGTTTGGCCACCACTAGGGCCTGCTGTGCGCACTACTGGTTCACCCATCACCTCGATGCCATTAGCTCTTAGGTAAGCTAGAGCTTGGTCAAAATCATCAACGTAGAAGGCCAAGTGATGTCCTCCTATATCGCTATTTTTAGGCACTTGAGTATTTTGATCAGGAGAACTGTATTCAAAAAGCTCAAGATTGGTGCCATTTTTACAACGCAAGAAACGTAACTTTTTCATCACTGTATCAGGGTGAACATCTAATGTTTTAGACAACCATTCACTGGCTTCAAATGGGCCTAATTCATAAAACGCTTCACAGCCAACAATATTGACAAAAAAATCTACAGCTTGTTCGACATTGGGTACTGTGATGCCAATATGATCGATACCTCTTAGTCCAGGCATGCCCGCTGTGTTACTCATATTTAGCACCTTGTCTGTTAGCCCTGATCAGCGATAGCTTGCTCAAAACCCTTAAGGATTTCTTCTGCACCAACAAAAGCTGCACGCTCTAAAGGCTTAGAAACCACTGGCGATGCTTCACTGCCATGGATCCGCCTTACGGGATGATCTAAGTGATCAAAGTAGCGCTTCTGCACTTCTTCAACCACCAAACCACCATAAGAATTAGTCACACAACCTTGTTCAAGTACGATCACGTGGTTGGTTTTTTCAATACTAGCGCCGATGGTTTCCCAATCGAGTCCCGCACGGTCTAATGATCGCAGGTCGATAATTTCAGCGTCTATGCCATGCTCTTCACACACGTCTAATGCCCTGCCCACCATATTCAGGTAGGTTAACACCGTGAATTTAGCACCTTCTCGAACCACTTTAGCGGTACCCAGAGCAATGAAATAATCATCGTTATCAACTGCGGCAGGCATCACTTTGTTGTAAAGCTCTACACTTTCAATCACCAAAACTGGGTCTTCACATAGCAAAGCCGAGTTCATTAAACCAACATAATCAAACGGGTTAGACGGTGCCACAATGCGCCAACCAGGCCACATAGAAAACAACCCAGCAGGGTCCATAGAGTGTTGAGAACCATACCCTGTGCCAATGGCCACCTTGGTACGCAATACCAAAGGCATGCTAATGGTGCCGCCAAACATATGCCGTGCTTTAGCAATTTGGTTAAACAACTGATCCGCTGCCACCAAACCAAAGTCAGGGTACATGAGTTCCACCACAGGGCGATATTTACCGGTGACAGCAACCCCGCCAGCTAAACCAACAAAACCATGCTCTGCTATGGGTGTGGGTACACACCGATCAGGCCAGCGTTCAGGGATGCCCTTCGTCGCTCCGTTAGTGCCACCAATCAATTTATGCACGTCCTCGCCTAACACAAACAAACGTTCGTCCGTATCAAAACGACGCACCATATTTTTAGCGATCGACGTAATGAATTTAGTGGGCGCAAGCTCGCCCGTAAAGTTTTCTTGTTCTACGTAGTCTAGATGCTCTAATTCTTCTAGGTTACTGCGTAGACTGTCATCGCAAGTATTGGGGTCTGGCCACAATTCCTCACGGATAGTGCGGGTACCATTATTAGTGACCGTTAACTTTGCTGCGGCATCAGCAGTTAACTCAGCTGCGGCTGTGCCAATGGCATCGCAGTCATCCTGACTGAGCCAGCCTAAGTCGATCATTTTGGCTTCCATAAAGCGCAATGGGTCACGTGCAATCCACTCTCGCTCTTCTTCCTTCTCGCGATAGCCAAAGGCACTGCCCTTAACCCCACCACTGTGATGATAGAAACGGTACACATCGACTTCTAACACAGCAGGGCCTTGACCGCTGCGTAACAGCTCGTTCACTTGCTGCATGGCCATGCGCACGCTAACAGGATCCATACCATCGACTTTGAATGAAGGAATACCAAAGCCAATACCACGAGCAGACATGCGCGTTTCACGCGCTTGTTCGGCCACTGTGGTAGACACGGCATAACCGTTATTTTCGATATAAAAACATAAAGGCAGATCATAAAGAGCAGCTAAGTTAAAGGTTTCAAGCACATTACCTATGTGACACGAACCATCGCCAAAAGCCGTGAGTACGACCTTGCCTTGGCCATCTCGTTGTTGCGACCACGCAGCGCCAGCAGCAGTAGGTACACCGCCACCAACAATAGCATTAGTACCAATCACGCCTGCTTCTTTCCAGCGCAGGTGCATAGAACCACCACGACCACCACTGTAGCCAGGCTGTAAGCCCATAATTTCAGCCATGGTGCGATAAACGGTGTCCTTGACCGCTGGGGAAAAGCCGTCTGCTGATGACTCAATACTTTGTTCATGCACATGATTTAGCGCTTTAGCAAGAAATACATGGTGTCCACGGTGAGAACCGTTAACTAAGTCATCAGTGCCAAGCTCGGACATAGCACCTACAACGGCTCCATCGTGGCCAATACTTAAATGCAAGGGGCCGTGAATCAAACCGTTATTATTAAGACCTGATAAGGTTTCTTCGAAGGCTCGAATAATATGTAAATGGGTGAGCATTTTTATACACTCAGCCTTACCTATGGTTTTCCAGTCAGTATCCGTTGCAGTGATTTGCAGCCACTTTACGTCTATGGGGATATTTGTTGCCTCAGCCACGGCCATTACTCCTGTCAATTAATGATTACACGGTTGTTGATGTGTTAACAACCGGTTGCAATGCAATAGGGCTTGGTTACCAATCGATTGCGATGTATTTTTTCTCAGTAAACTCGTGCAAACCATCTTGTGAGCCTTCACGACCAATACCACTTTGTTTAACGCCGCCAAAGGGTGCTGCTGGGTCAGAAATAAAGCCCCTATTGACTCCTAAAACCCCAGCGTCTAACTTTTCTGCAACCGCTAGAGCATTGCCCACGTTGGCGCCAATAACATAGGCAGCTAAACCAAATACGGTGTCATTTGCGGCGACAATCACTTCGTCCTGAGTCGTAAAAGTAACGATTGGTGCCACAGGTCCAAATATTTCTTCACGTAATATATCTGCATGCTTAGGTATATCAACTAACACAGTGGGTTGATAGAAAAATCCAGGGCCTGCCAATCGTGCGCCACCCGTTAGGACTTTGGCTCCGAGCTCAACCGCTTGATCAACCAATTGCTCTACTTTATTAATGGTACTAGCATTCACTAGCGGGCCTACATCAACCCCTTCTTTCATACCCTCACCCAGTACCAATGTACTCATCGCTTGAGCAAGGCCCGAAGAGAATTCTTCAGCCCGGGTGTGATGCACATAAAAGCGATTAGCACCAATACAAGATTCCCCAGCATTGCGCATTTTTGCAACCATCGCACTGTCTACAGCAACCGCCATATCGGCGTCTTCTAGGACGATAAAGGGTGCATTTCCACCCAGTTCCATAGAACAGTTAACCACTCTTTCACTGGCTTTTGCCAATAACAACCGCCCCACTTCAGTGGAGCCAGTAAAGGATATTTTTCTTACCCGCGAGTCACTTAAACTGACTTCAGACACCATAGACGAGCGTTTAGACGGAATAACATTCACCACACCTGCAGGCACACCCGCTTGCTCCAGCAGTTGCGCTAAGTAGAGTGCAGTTAAAGGCGTCTCTGATGCCGGCTTAAGAATAGTGGTGCAGCCCGCAGCAAGCGCTGGAGCTATCTTTCGAGTGCCCATGGCCGCTGGGAAATTCCATGGTGTAATGAGCAAACACACACCTACGGGTTGATTTTTAACTAAAATGTTATTAGCCCCAGACGGGGCGCGCATAAACGTGCCTTGATCGCGACAGGCTTCTTCGGCATACCAGCGAAAGAACTCAGCCGCATAACCCACTTCACCGAGGGCTTCAGCTCGAGTCTTACCTTCTTCCAAAGAGATAAGCCGCGCAATGACGTCTTTATGCTCGATCATCAGTTCGAAGGCTTTACGCAATATTTCAGCTCGTGCCCGAGGTGAGAAATTAGCCCAGTCATGACCCGCATCATGGGCCGCTGTAATCGCACTAAGTACATCCTGCTCACAAGCAGAGGCAACACTGGTTAAGGCTTGATTATTAGCTGGATTAACCACCGAAAAAGTGCCACCGTCGGCCGCCGGTACCCATTGGCCGTTAATGTATAAGTCGGTGGGCACACTAGTGGCTAAATCGACCGTGAGTCCTGCAGTAAATTGACTTGTCATGATAGTTCCATTAGTTCAAGGAGAGGTAAAAAGCGCATTATTAATATGCATTAGCCACAAACAGCTCTTGAGCAGGGAACAACGTCAAGATCTTACAACCATCAGCAGTCACCACAACCTCTTCCTCGATACGCGCTGCACCACTACCATCAAGCGCTGGGCAGTAAGTTTCTAAGGCAAACACCATGCCTTCTTGCAGCTCAAACGGCTTATCAAACGACACTAAGCGGCTAATAATTGGACGCTCATGTAACGCCATACCTAGACCATGACCAAACTGCAAACCAAAGGCTTCCATTTCATTGGCGAAGCCAAAGTCTTCTGCCTTAGGCCAAACTGCTGCAATCTTATCAGTCGTTAAGCCAGGCTTAACCAACGCAATCGCATCATCAATCCACTCACGGGCTTGCTTATAGGCATCTGATTGGCCTTGTGTTTTGAAGCCAACATTTAGGGTGCGGTAGTAACAGGTACGGTAACCCATGTACGAATGAATAATATCAAAGAAAGCTTGATCTCCCGGCCGGTACATACGGTCGGTAAAGTTATGAGGGTGTGGACTACAACGTTCACCAGATACTGCGTTGATCGCTTCAACATCGTCTGAGCCGTTGTCATACAAAAACTTATTAACTAATCCCACCATTTCGTTTTCACGCACACCTGGCTTGAGTGCTTCAGACAAGTGATGATAAGCACCGTCAACCATTGAGGCTGCAGTGTTGAGCAATATAATTTCATCCATGCTCTTAATCATGCGAGCATCCAACATGACCTGCTGAGCATCAACGACGTTTAAGCCTTCAGCTTGCAGCGCAAACATCATGGGTGGCTCTACAATATCGACACCAATAGGCATATCAAATACGCCTTCTTTGCGGCACAAATCAGCAATCTGCCGAGCCGCATTGCGGAACAAACCCACATCTTCAGGCACTGAGCCACGTAGACCCAGCATGCCAGCCATAACCCGATCTTTTTCAAGCCAAGGGTTGTGCAGGCGATGATGCGCTGCTGCAGAGCCAAAGTCCCATAAGTAGGGTTCTGAGTTACCTGTGAATAAAGTATAACGACAAATCTTATCGCGTGACCACTCACCAATAACCGTACTCGTTAAATACCGAATGTTATTGTTATCAAAGCACAACAAGGCGCCTATATTAGAGTTTGCCAAGGCTTGGCGTGCTCGAGCAGTACGATAATTATGCAAACGACGAAAATCAACACGCTCTTCGAAATCCACGTTCATGCGCCCAGGAGCTGGGATCATTCCCTTCCAATCCCAGTGCGGGTCTATATCACCCGGCATTACAATTTCAGGGTCCGTAGATGTCAATATAGTCATAATGTTACCTTATAAAATCTAATGTTATAGCGTGATCGTTGCAGCTTAGAAAATGGCGTTAGTCGCCAATAAATAGCAATAATACTGGCCGAAAAAAGTCACTTAAACAAACTTTGGCCAACTTCAATCCCCTACTAGAAAAACAAAAATTGATGCAACCGATTGCATTCATATTGCACCACAATAAAATTTTTTAGTCAACCTATTTAACACCCTGTCATTTAAGTCAATATCGACTATAACCACCAGTAACAGAGAATGAAGCATAATTGACTAGTCCCAAGATATTTAGCTATACTTAATATGGCTTTTCACAACTAGATCTTGACTTAATATTGCTTTCGTGATGCAATCGTTTGCACAAAAGCCATCTGCGCTTAATAATGCTGACTGAGCTTTAGAATATAAAACTAAAACTAAACGTAAAGGAAATGACTTATGGACACTACCCGCCTACTGGGCAAGCATGTAATGATTACGGGCGCTGCTCGTGGCATGGGTGCAGCAATTGCAGAGCATTACGCAGCACAAGGAGCTAAGATTTGTGTTGCAGACGTGAATCTTGAAGGGTGTAACGAGGTTGTTGCCCGCATCAAAGCAAGTGGCGGTGAAGCCATAGCTGCTAAAGTAGATGTGACCAAACGCGATCAAGTAAAAGCCGCCGTAGAAGCCACTGCTGAGGCCTTTGGTAGCATCAACGTGATGCTCAATAATGCTGGGGTCAATAAGCCGCTAATGTTCTTAGACATTACGGAAGAAAACTGGCAACAAATTATGGATATTAACGCCCTAGGCACGTTAATTGGTATGCAAGAAGCAGCCAAACAAATGATTAAGCAAGGCAAGCAAAGTGAGCCTTACAAAATTATCAACGTAGGCTCTATCCTGTCACGCCAGGCGTTTGACGATGTCGTTCCCTACGCTTGTAGTAAGCATGCTGTTTTAGCCATGATCAATGGTGGCGCCAAAGCTTTGGCAGCTGAAAACATTACCGTAAACGGCTATGGCCCAGGTGTAGTTAGAACTGAGCTATGGGAACAGCTAGACAAAGATTTAGTTGCTATTGGAAAGTTTGAAAAGGAAGGTCAGTCGATGGATCAACTGGCAGAAGACATGATCTTACTGAAGCGTTATTCCTACCCAGAAGATGTGGTAGGCACAGCAAGCTTCCTTGCTAGTGGCGAATCTGATTATATGACCGGTCAGCTGATTATGATTGATGGCGGCATGATTATGCAGTAGTAGCCACCAGGTGATGAACAACAGTAAGCCTTAAGTGACTGTTGTTCATCCCTTTTACATGGCGGACTCTGTCCTATTAACTACTCCCCACTTCACTACAACCACTTTATTACACCCACTTTACTTAGCTACTTTTGCGCCCATAATCTAGGTTCGCAAACTAACTCTGACCAAGCGCATTAACTCATGCCTCCGCACCATCATCAGCTTCACCCAAGGTCACTAGCATAGCTTGGTTTGGTTTGGCTTGCTATGATCAAGCACTCGAGCTTTTTAGTTTATAAGCTAGATCAACTAACAACATATGCGGCACCGTCAGTGCAGCCAAACCTATAAATGTAATAGGAATCAGTGCATCAGTCAGGGTATCTTGAAACACCAACAATAATACTAGTGCGCTAGCCCAGGCTATAACACTGTAAACCATGGCTTCAATCAAACTGCGCCGGCGCTCTTTTGTTCCCCTAATGCTAAACCATATACGCGCGATGTGACTGCGACTGTGCCACACACAAAAATAGACCGCAAAACTAAGGAGCGGTGACAAGCACCACACCAGCATGATCAGTATGACAAGATTGAGTAGTGGCTTACGCCACACTGGGTACACCAAAGCATACGCACAGTAAGCGGCAACACAGAATAACCAAGGCAAAAAAAGTATCTCGAGTGTATCGATGAGCATCGCCGCGCCCGCATCATCCACCAAAAGGCTAAACAGCGGCTCCACTTTAGTGGCCTGAAAATTAGCAATGGCAATAGGCACCAAGCCTCCATGGGCTATTAATGGCAGCCATTGGTAGGGGGATTGTTGTGGTTTAACTGATTGAGTGATAACAATATCACTGGCACCAAAGTGCAGCCCAGAAATGGTGAGAAATACCGCCAAACCTAGCAACGGCCATAACCACCAAACCCACACCACCAAGCCTGCCAGCATGACATAACTCACATTGAACCCCACCCATGCAAGTAAGCCACTGGGCCAACCAATGCGCCGCGCTACAGCCCCATCCAAGCCTCCATGCGGTACACCAATAAGCAAAATCGCTGCAATAGCGGCTAGGTCCCAGCTAGTCATGACTGAGTAACTGCTGCACAGCTGATTTGATAAACAGCCATTTAGGCATTGCCAAGATGACCCTAGCCCATTCAACTAAGCCTGCTCTACCCAGCATAAAGCGAGAAAATTGGTCGGCACTAAGGGCATTTGCGGTGGCCATAAATAAACTCACTCCATGGTCAGCTTGGGCACTGAGTGCCCGATTAAACACCTTATCTAACCATATTAACCGCTTAGAAAAAGGCTTTGCCACCGTGCGCTGACCTTCTGTAATAGAGGCTGCAAGTAAAGTCATCTGTGTTTGAATGGTACTAAAGGCATAACCAGAAGATAACCGCACTGCACCGCCAGCAGCACCAATATTATTAACTTTAGCGTTGTGTGGCTGCACTGCGGCCATAGGAATAACCCCATACTCTTCACTCAGCTCAGATTCAATCTCAAGTTGTCGATCAGTAAGCCATTGTTTGATGGCATTGCGATACCAGTCCTTGTCTTCTAACTGGGTTGAAATCATGGTGGATTCAATCAGTAAATGTCGATCGGAATAAGGTAGCACATAGATAAAGTGAAGCCCACGAGATTGGTCTACCCGAAAGTCCATCAAGGTGGCGATATTAGCGTCGGCTATGGGTTCCTTGAGGATCACCTCCCAGCCGATAAAGTGCTGGCGCAAGCAATGGGGTTCAACGATTGGGGGTCGACTATCATAAATGGTGTTAGCACGGTAGTTTCGTCCGTTAGCATTAAATCTTCCACCACTGCCTTCAGCCACAACATGCTCCACAGACGCCTTAACCATCATGCTTGGGTTGGAGAGCATGGTTTCACAGTGCTGTAAGTATTTAGCTGCACTGAGACTGGTGTAACGGTAGGTCTGACTGTGATGGATAATTTCACTATTATGATCTATTAGGCGCCATTGCTTCCAACTTCCCCTTATGGCGGGCCTTAACTCTTTTAGCTGAGAGGCCTGCGCCCATAGGGCCCAACTGCAATCGCGCTCAGTTGCCGTTTTGGGTTCAAAAACTGTCGCTGATACACCCTCAAGTTTAGTCGCCAAGGCCATGCCTGCACTGCCACCACCAATAATAGCGATGTCTATGTCTATGTC